>Ga0268276_1000741_pt1 | contig 35973 bp, 38 predicted proteins | sample saktaG_4_FD_190145 | JGI IMG/M metagenome (GOLD analysis project Ga0268276, IMG submission 190145) | Saline water microbial communities from Sakinaw Lake, British Columbia, Canada - sak_2010_1_5_45m | ecosystem: Environmental > Aquatic > Non-marine Saline and Alkaline > Saline ...
AAGAGTTTCTTAAGTATCTTGTCATTAGACTTAAAGTAATTAATAGCCCTCACCTAGATGAGCCACTTGATATAATGCTTTATATGGTGATTGCCGCCCTGGGTTTTGCAGCGGTAGAAAATGTTCTTTATTTATTTGCTCCAGTAGGCCAATTTTCTCTTAATGCTTTTATAAGTAGAACGCTAATTATAACTTTAATACGTTTTGTAGGGGCAACATTTTTACACACTTTGTGCTCGGCTGTTATTGGATATGCCGTGGCAATATCTTTGTGCGACCAAAAAAACAGACTTCTGGAAGCAAGTTTTGGAATATTTATGGCTGTGGTCTTGCATGGACTCTACGATTTTTCTATAATGACATTAGGCGGGTATCTAAAATTTGCTATTCCCGCGCTCATTATACTAACGCTCGCCTTCTTTGTTTTTTCGAGTTTTGAAAAACTTAAAAAAATAAAGGGGGTATGCAAGCTAAACTGAAAAATGAATTTAGTATTCTGAAGGCTGAATTTGGAAGAGAATAAAGAATCCGAAATTCTATATTCAACACTCTATTCAAAACACAGAATACTAAATTCGAAATTCACATAATTTCATGGTAAAAAAAATCAAAGCAGAGGAACCAGCAAATGATATTAAAAATAAAAACGCCCCTGTTAGCGGGATATTTGACCAGGACGGAGAGCTTGTAGTCGACGTTTATGAAACAAATTCTGATTTTGTTGTTTTGGCCGCAATCGCGGGCATCCAAATAAAAGACTTAGATATTTCTCTGGAAAAAGATATGATGATCATAAAAGGAGACCGATGCGATCCACATACTCATCCCGACAAAAAATATTTTTACCAGGAATGCTATTGGGGACCATTTTCTAGAAAGATTGTTTTGCCAGAAAACATTGATATAGATAAAGCAGATGCCCAAATAGACAAAGGAATTTTAACGGTAAAAATACCGAAAAATGAAGAAGAACTCAAAGGATCCCCAGAAAAAATTGGCGTAAAAATTTCATAACAAGCCATTAAAATAAAAAAGCGCCCTAAGGCGCCTTTTTATTTTAATTTGTGCCGGCGGTGGGACTCGAACCCACAACTCTTGCGAGATTAGTTCCTAAGACTAACGCGTATTCCAATTCCGCCACGCCGGCTTGATTACTTTCTAATTATACGCAGAAGACGTTGAGATGTCAAAACTATTGACACGATTTATATTATATGATATAATCGGGACATCATAAAGAAAGCCCTTTGACAACTAGTTGAATCACTTTCTGGCACAAACGTGCCGGACAACTGTTTTCATTGGACTTCTTACGAAACGAAGGAGACTGCTATGAGAAACTTGACGATGTTGATTGTTGTGTTGGCGCTGGCCGCGGTTCTCTGTGGTTGCGAGTGCAACCGTCAGCAAACCGTAAACTTCGACCCGGTGATCGAGTGCAGGCCAGTTGTCAACGTGTACGTCGACAACCAGGCCCAGGCCAGCAACGCCTACGGGCTTCAGGAGAGGCCCAATAGACAACCCTGCTACAGAAGCACCCGCAACGAGGACGCCTATTGTGACGACCTCCGTAGGGCGGAGCTCCAGGGACGAATCCGGGAGTTGCGCCGGCAAATCTCGGAAGATAGCTGCCGGTAAGTTCCGGTAGCAATACGAAATAAAACTTGAGAAGGAGAAGAGAGATGAAAAAGTGGCAGAAGTGGACTATTGCAGGTGTCGTAACGGCGATTCTAATCGCCGCTCTGGTGATCGCGATCGTCGAGACGGTCTCGTCAAACCGAGCGGCCAAAGAGGCCGAGGCCAAGGTGGTCGCGCTCGAGAAGAAGGTGACGAAGCCGACGCCGACCGAAACGCCGGAAGAGAAGGCTCACAAGTCCAACATGGACTCGTGGCTGAAACACAAGGACTCGGCGACGCTCCCGGCACAGATCGCTCTAGCGCCGAACTGGGAAAAGGTTGTCCGCCAGATGGCGGATGAAGGCTTTACCAGCCACGACCAAAGAGTCGTGGATATGACCGGGCGGAAGATCTACGCCATCGCCGGCGACCGCGCCACGGCAATAGTCCTGGAATATGTTAACGACCCCAGGGCGATTGTGGCAGAGAACGCAAAATGGTGGTATAAGACTTACTGTCCGGGAGCAATCCTGGACAAGATCGAGACGAAAAAGCCGACGCCACCACCCCCGCCGGTTCGACCCCGCATAGACCTCCGCACGCTCCAAAGTTTGGAACGACGAGTGAACAGCCTGGAGGTAGCCTACGAAAACGCCCACCGAAGCCGGCAAACGGTGAGCCAGGTAACAACGGAGGAAAAAACTCCCTCTTATGATTGTCTCCGCATGGAGATGAAACTATTGGAGAGGGAGCGCGAGATCCTCCGAGAACTCAACGCCGCAAAAACGGCGCTGAGAACAGCCCAAGGAGGCTGAAGCACGCAAGTGCACAACTAGGCGCCTTCGATTATTCTTCGGAATAGTTGAAGGCGCTTTTTCTTTTACATAAAAACAACGCAAGTCTTTGCGTTGTTTTATTTTTTTAAATAGTTAAATTATTTTATTATAATCCAAAAAGTCCGCTCACAAAGGTCAGGGCAGTGGCAGATAAAACTAAAATGACAACACCTATAACAACAGCAACCAAGCCTTCTTTTGCCACTGACATTTTTGACGGATTAGCGCTAGCAGAAACATATATAATACCCACCACAATAAAACCAATCGTTGCTAAAGGAATGGCCAGTTTGCCAAGATTTGTCGCAAAAGCTTTAGCTATACTTTCCGGACTTTTGTCGTCAGCAGCAAAAGTAAGCGCGGGTAAAAATGAAACCACGGACGAGAAAATTGAAATTAATGTTTTTTTATTCACTTAATTAGAAACCCTCTTTATATGACTACGCTGTCAATTTCAGAGGTTAATATTATAAATCATTAATACTTTAGTTATTGCTGTTATTTGCCAAGCCATGCATTCATTGTTGCGACATTAGCCGTCTGAACGACCACAAACGATGCCACGCTCCCAAATCTAGAATTAATCATATTGTTCCTTTGTGACTCTGACATACTATTCCACGTCTGGCTTTGTTGAAGTATTTCATTAGTGTCACTGGTCGGCGACCCACCCGTTACTGCTTGATAGGCAGCTGCACTTCCTATCTCGTCACCAGTAATTCGAGAAGCGTCTATGCCACCGCCGCTTCCTGGTCCACCAGCGCCGCCACCATCGCAACTTCCATTTAAGCCGAATAAGGTGTTTACCATTGGACAAGCGTTAGCGGCCAATGCTACCAATATTGTTCCTATTACAGCGGCAATTAAAGCTTTTTTTGCTAACGCCATCCTCTCTGGAGCTGCCGCTGCAGAAATATACAAAAGACCGGCTATGATAAAACCAATGGCAACAAGGGGCGTTCCAACACCAACGGCTATAGTTTTAATATTATTTAATATACTACCAGCTGTTTGCGCCTGCACCAAAAACGGCAATAATAATACGCTTAAAAAAATTAAAAATAATATCTTTTTGTTCACCCCGTTAGAGGCTTGTCTTTATATGATTAAAATAATCAATTTCAGACAGCTATTTTATTGCGTTATGAAATCCCGCTTGGCCCGTGCCCCTAACGGGGATCATTAAAATCTGGCTCTTTTTTTATTATAAACCAAAAACACCACTAACCAAACCAACTGCTCCATTAGCAACAATAACCACTACAGTTCCTATTACGGCTGCAAGTAAACCTATTTTTGCAGATTTAAGTCTTTCTGGGGCTCCGGCGGCCAATAAAAACATAATACCCGTCACAACCCACATAACAACCACCACTCCTGTCGCAACAGAAAGTGCTGTTCTGGCGGCAGCAAGAGCCATGTCTCCAAGGTCTTGGGCAAAAATTAAACTAGGCAGGGCCAAAAACCCAAATGATGCCAATAATATTTTTTTGCTCATAATAATATAATTATCTTAATATTTATAAAATTGTTTATGTTGTAATTTTTATATTTAAATTAGATAGTCAACATTTTTAGCTCAATCATTTGTGCACTGTCCGGAACTGTCGCATGTTACCTCCGAAGATTGCTCGCTCTGCGAACCGGATGTTAAAACACTTGATATTATCGCAATTATTGAAAATGCAAGTATGCCCACAATTACTCCTACCACACCCCATATAACAGCCTGCCTCGCTTGTTTAATTTTTTCAGCATCTCCTTGGGAAGTTAAAAACAAAATACCGGCGATAATAAAAGCAATCACAGCAACCGCCCCAAATATTAATCCGGCCGCCATTTCTATGCTGTGCAATAAGGGCTTAATACTGGTAATACATGGCCCGGCCACAGGACAAGATCTCACCTGTGCAAGAGTTATCAAAGGTAAAATCAAAAATCCTAATAAAGTCAAAAATAAAAGTTTTTTATCCATATTTTTTCTATGTCAATTTTTGTCCCGCCGTTTGCGATAATGGGCCCCCGGCGGGACAAAAAGTATATTGCAACTGTTTACCTTATCACGCTTCCTACCACTGCGATTATTGAGAATGCAAGAATTCCGACAATTACACCGGCTACTCCCCATAAAAATGCTTGCCTTGCTGTCTGAACTTTTTCCGGCTGTCCTTGAGCTGTCATAAATAAAACTCCGGCAATAATAAACATTATTACGGCTACCGCTCCGAATACCAACCCAGCAGCATTTTCCAGTTTATGAATTAAGTCTTGGAGACTACCGACTGTGCCATATCCTCCCGGGGCAACACCTTCGATTTGAGCCGATACTGCGATTGGCAAAAGGAATGATCCGATTGAAGATAATATTAATTTAATCTTTTTCATTTTTTATTGCGAGCGAAGCGAGCAACCCCGCCCCCTAAGCTCTATGTCTGCGTTTTGTTAAAAACACTTACAGCATAGAGGGCGGGATGAATTCACTATCGCTCATTCATCTTTTATATTTTGATACTTATAAGCTAAATCGACCTTTAGAACTTAATTTTAATTAAATCTCGAAAATTAAATTTACTTGCCAACAACGCTTACGACTATCTGAATTATGGCGTCAGCGGCCAAAGCAATAGCTATACCTGCTACGGCGTATATTAAGGTTTTTTTTGCTAAACCCGTTCTTTCCGGGCTTCCAGCCGAAGTGAGATAAAAAAAACCAGCCACTATAATCATTATCGTAGCTAAGGCGCCAATAAGACCGGCGACGGCCGTAGCAATTCCCGTTAAAAGAGTAGAAAAGTCTTTCGGTCCAATAGGCGTAATGCCAGCTGCGACACTATTTTGTGAAAAAACCAAAGACACTAAACACAATAAACATAGAAGCGCTGCCGAGTATATTGTTTTTTTATTCATTTATATTAAGTATATATTACGTCGATCGGTCGTAATGCAAAATGTTTTTTACATTACTCCCTCGCTTGTAATTATTGTACAATATTATAAAAAATATATACAATGTTAAGCCTGTGGATAAACTTGCCCCGAGCTCTTGTTTTGAGCCGTGACGAAGGATGTCTAAGGGTTAATCTTTTAGGCAAGCCCCCGAGGCGACCTTATCTCCCTCCTCTAATCTCATTATTCTAATTCCCTGCGTTGCTCTTCCCAATAAAGATATTGATTTTACGCTGGTTCTTATAACCTGTCCTTTTCTGGAAATAACAATTAAATCTTCCTCGTCTGCCACGTCCTCTAAAATAGAGGACATCACAATAGGTCCTGTTTTACTTGTGATTTTAGCTGCTTTAATTCCGGATCCGCCCCTACCTTGAGTTTTATACTGCGAAATCTCTGTTCTTTTTCCGTAACCATTTTCCATAACTATCAATAAATATTGCTTAACTGGCTTTTGAGTTTTTTCGTCTATAGGTGGATTTTTTTCAATTACATCCATACCAATAACTTCGTCCCCGCTTTTTAGGCGTAAACCCTTCACTCCGGCCGCCCCTCTTCCCATCGGTCTTATGTCTTTTTCTTTAAATCTTATTGAAATTCCGTTTTTAGTTGCCAAAATTATATCGTCTTCGCCGGTTGTTTTAACAACTTTTTTCAAGGCGTCTCCTTTCTCTAATTTTATAGATATAATTCCAGATTTCCTAACATTTTCAAATTCTTCTAACGCAGTCTTTTTTATCCTGCCGTTTTTTGTAACCATCACCAGGTATTTATCTTTATTCGGGGCACCCTTCGGGTCGTCCTTACCAGGTGCGGGTTTTTCCATTGGGATTAACGACAAAACTTTTTCCTCGGTTGACAATTCCAAAAAGTTTAAAATTCCTCTACCCCTCGCTACTCTTGTGCCCTCAGGAATTTCGTAAACCTGCGTCTGAAAAACTTTTCCAGAATCGGTAAAAAACATTAAATTATCGTGTGTTGAAGCGCACAAAAAGTGCTCTACAATATCGTCTTGCATTGTTTTCATTCCCATAATTCCTTTTCCTCCGCGCTTCTGGATTTTGTATGTAGTAGGATTAATTCTTTTTATATATCCTCCGGTAGTTAGTGTAACAATTGTCTCTTCTAACGGAACCAAGTCAACCTCTGTAATTTCTCCCAACTTTCCTTTTACAACCTTTGTTCTTCTTTTATCTCCAAATTTTTCTTTCAACTCCACAAATTCTTTTTTAAGAATTGCTTTTAATTTTTCCGGGCTCTTTAAAATCGCCATCAATTCTTTAATCAATTCCAAAATTGCTTTAAGTTCGTCCTCAATTTTTTGCCTTTCCAGTCCTGCCAATGTCTGCAACCTCATCTCCAAAATAGCAACTGCCTGTCTTTCTGACAGTTTGAATTTTTTCATCAAATTTTCCCTGGCCTCGTCTTTGTCTGCGGATTTTTTGATTGTCTTAATTACTTCGTCAATATTTTTTAGGGCAATCATCAAACCCTCTAAAATATGCGCTCTTTCTTTTGCTTTTTCTAAGTCAAACTTTGTTCTGCGGGTAACAACTTCCTCCCTGTGTTTAATAAAATATTTTAAGACATCTGACAATGACAGAATTTCCGGCTGTATTCCGTCAACCAAAGCCAGTAGGTTCAGGTGAAAAGTTTTTTGTAGGTTTGTAAACTTATATAATCTATTTAAAATTCTTTGTGGCTGGAATCCCTTTTTAACATCAATAACAACTCTCATTCCTTCTCTGTCAGACAAATCTCTGATATCTCTTATCCCTTCAACTTTCTTCTCTGTAACTAAATTTGCCAAATCTTCAACCAAAGTAGATTTTAAAACCTGATAAGGAATCTCTGTAATTACAATTTGTTCTGACCCATCTTTTTTCTCAACAACATCCGCTTTTCCGCGCATTAAAATAGATCCCTTGCCTTGCGAATATGCAGAAATTATTTCTTTCTGGTCGTAAATTATTCCGCCTGTCGGGAAATCAGGCCCCTGGATAAATTCAAATAAATCCTCTGTTTCTGCTTTTGGATGATCTAATAAATGGGTGCAGGCATCAAGCATTTCCGTTAAATTATGCGGGGGAATATTTGTGGCCATTCCGACCGCAATTCCCAGTGTTCCATTTAATAAAAGTTGTGGTAATGGGGCTGGTAGGACAACCGGCTCCTTGCGTGTCCCATCATAGTTATCAACAAAATTAACCGTGTCCCTATCAATATCTTGGAGCATCAATTCTCCAATTTTTGTAAGCTTACATTCTGTATACCTCATAGCAGCTGCTCCGTCTCCATCAATTGAGCCCCAGTTTCCCTGGCCGTTTATTAACGGGTATCTCATATTAAAATCCTGCGCCATTCTGACCATAGACTCATATACAGCCGTATCTCCATGCGGATGGTATTTTGCCAAAACATCTCCGGTAACCGCCGCTGATTTTCTAAATTTTCCACTAGCTGAAAGTCCCAGCTCATTCATAGCATATAAAATTTTCCTGTGGACGGGCTTAAATCCGTCTCTAACATCAGGAAGCGCGCGAGAAACAATAACCGACATTGCATAGTCGATGTATGACTCTTTTAACTCAGTTACCATTTCCCTCTGAGTCACATTTCCCCTTATACTGTCTCCCTGTTTCCCGTCTTCTTGGGCACGCGGTTTTGCCTTCTTGTCTTGAACCTCGTCGGAGGATTCTTTTTTGTCGTCTTTTTCTTCTGCCATGTTATTTATCTTGCGCATCGGGCGCTAAGTTTTGATTGTTTTCTAATTCCGGCCGTACCGATATATTTTCATCACTTGGAGAAATATTATTCAAACTATCAAGTGATGGCATTTCGGGCATTTCAGAAGTATCAAGCGCCGGAATATTTATAGTCCCCATAGACTCTCCTATTTTCGAAAATTTATTTATTGTGCCCCTAACCCAGAAAAATCCCATCACCACGGCTAGGACAGCAACGATTGTCCATAGGATAATCTTTTTTTTAATCTCTGGTAAAGCCTGCAATTTTTCCAAAAATTTTCTAACTTTTTCGGCAAAATCCATTAATTTTACGGTTGCAATACTACTATTTCCATTCCATCGCTCGGCAACGTGGATGATTTTACAACAAGTTTATCTATTGGGGTTACTGAATTTTTTCCCATTGATTTTAAAAACTTTGAAACGTCTTCCAGCTTTTCTTTTAAGTTTGGCAAAGCATAATGCATTGGGATTACAATTTTTGGCTCAATTTGTGAAATTATTTTTTGAGCTGAAACCGAATCAATCGTAAATTCTCCTCCCACAGGAATCATCAAAACATCAACAGCTTCTATTTTTTCTAATTGCTCGTCTGCTAATTGTTTTTGACCTAAGTCTCCCAGATGGCAAAATTTCATTCCTTCAGCTTCAATTACATAAATCGTATTTTGCCCTTTTTCTTTGCCCTGTTTGTCATCGTGAAAAGCAGGTATTCCTTGTATAAAAACTTCTTTAACTTCATATTCTCCCGGACCGTCTATTATAAAAGGTTCACCTTTAATGCCTTTTACGTTATTGTGATCGTGATGGTCGTGCGTAACCAATAAAATATCGGCCGAAAGATTCGGAAGTTTTAAGCCTGTGGCTTCGTCGTATGGATCAATCACAATATCAGCCGAATGATCCCTTGAATTAGAAACTGAAATTTGAAAGCAGGATTGCCCTGCCCATGAAATCTTTGCCATAATGTTTATATTCTATTATTTTACTACAAATAACTTCTGACTTCAAGCCTGGTCAAGGGTCGGCTGATTTTAGTTTCGGTCCCGAAATGCTATGATTAACTATTAATAATTTAATATATTAATTAAATATGACAGGATTAATCGGAACATTTATTTTTGTTGTAGTCTTTTCTTTTTTGGCTCCATTTATTTTTATTATACCAGTTATATTTGCAATAATATTTATTATTGACAGTATTTTTTATAGTGCGACTGAAAGTAAAAGAAACATCCTAAAAATTATTTTGATTTTTTCTTTTATGGTCTTTTTTCTGACAAGCTTCGGATTTCTTGCAATACTATCATATGATTCGCTAATTAGTGGTTATGGGATAATCGCCATTCTTTTCGAGTTGGTTCTATTTTTTGCTATGATTGGTTGGCGAAAAAATAAAAAAATGAAATTGACCATTGCCCTATCAATAATCACGCTCACCTTAATTATTATTTACTCTTATTCGTTGGATAAAAAGGAGACACAACAGGAAATTCAAAAAAATATGGTTTATGGAATAAACTGCGAGATAGAAAAAAACCTTGGTCCCGATTACTGTTACAAAGACGTAGCTGAAACTCATAAAGATGTATCTATGTGCAATAAAATCAAAAACTCTTTAACAAAAACAATATGTATCGCTGAGTTGACTGGGAATATAGAAGTATGTAGGGCGGTTCAAGACCCTGATGCACTTCGAAAACTTAGGGATAACTGCCTTTTAGGTATAGTGAAGTTCACAAATCCCGACCCCATAATTTGTACTTATATGAATACTGATTGGGTTATAAAAGAATGCAACGACATCGTCAAAGAGAAATAAGTAGGATGGTTTTTTTAAATAATAATCCGTATTTCCGAAAATTTTTACAATTCCTACAAGGGGTTGCAATTTTTCCTTAATATTGTATACTGGTTGTATTAATAACTAATACTGCTGGACGGCAGCAGACGCCTCTGAAAAGAGGAGAGAAAAAATAAACCGGTCTTTTTTTATTATGATAAAAGATATAGTCAAAAAAACAGTAGAAGCGGTCAATCCGCTTTCAATTGGAGCAACCATTGAAGGAAAGGTTGTTGCAAAAGACAGGTCTTCCTTATATATAGACCTGGGAATTCTTGGAACCGGTATAATTTATGGCAGGGAGTTTTATGCTGTAAAAGAGGTTATTAAAAACCTTGAAATTGGAGACAAAGTTTACGCTAAAATTGTTGAATTAGAAAACGATGAGGGCTATAGAGAGCTTTCATTAAGAGACGCTACAAAAGAAATCAGCTGGCAGAGATTAAGAGAATTAAAAGATTCCGGCCAAGTTTTAAGCGTAAGAGTAACCGGTGTAAACAAAGGAGGACTTTTAACAGCTTTAGATGGAATACAGGCCTTTCTACCTGTTTCACAATTGGCTCCAGAGCATTATCCAAGGGTAATTGATGCTGACAAACAAAAAATCTTAAAAGAATTACAAAAATTCATAGGCAAAACTTTGGAAGTAAAAATTCTTGATTTACTGGCTGAAGAAAATAAATTAATTTTATCTGAAAAAGCAAAGTCAGAAGAAAAAACAAAAGAGGTTCTAAAAAATTACAGCAAGGGAGATATCGTTGACGGCCAAATAACCGGTATCGCCGACTTTGGAGCTTTTATAAAATTCCCGGTAGAGGACGGGGAATTAAAAGATGACGGAATTGAAGGATTGATTCACATTTCTGAACTTGACTGGCAATTAGTAGAGAATCCCGCTGAAATTGTAAAAGTTGGAGAAATTATAAAAGCCAAAATTATTGATATAAACAATAACCAGGTATTTTTATCTTTAAAGGCATTGAAACAAAATCCTTGGGAAGAAATTGAGAAAAAATATAAAAAGGGCGACGTATTGAAAGGAAAAGTTAGCAAATTTTCAACTTTTGGAGCCTTTGTGGAAGTAATGCCTAAAATAAGAGGGCTTTGCCATATTTCAGAATTTTCCGCCGAAGGCGGATCCGCCTCTAGCGGAGAATCCCCTAAAGAAAAAATGGAAGAACAACTAAAAGTCGGCGAAACCTACAATTTTGAAGTTTTACTTATTGAGCCAAGAGAACATAGAATGAGCCTAAAATTAGTATCTGAAAAATAATAATCTCTAACAAAAAACCGCTGATGGCGGTTTTTTGTTGTAAAAAAATCGGCCGAGGGTTGTTTCCAACACCTCGGCCATGCTCCTCGGATGAACACCGTGGACTTATGCGTTCTTCACGCACAGGTCGCCATCGGCTATCCGAAGGAACCCTTTGGGCTCCACGGGCAGGGGAGCGTCCCCAATCCGGTCGCCCTTGCTGTCCTTGCGCCACCGCAGGACTGGTTTTCCACTTCCGTCAACCAGGGATTCCCGAACCTCGCAGTTGACAGCGAGACAGAAAACTCCACCAATGGTGTATCCCTCCCTGAAAAAGGGATTGAGATATGCCCGGACGCGCCAGGTGGCGTCGCCCGCCATCTTGCGGAGCTCTTGCTCCGCCACCGGTTTCTGTCCCTGCCACTCGGGGACAGTTTCCGCGTGGTCTTGGTCCACGAAGGTGAACCGGACCACGCCGTACTCCTTCTGAGACCTGTTGTCATAACGCACCTTTTTCAGTGCGTCGACAAGCACGTACCCGGCACTGATCAAGTCGCCGAGAAACTCGGCGCACGATACTGTGTCGGTCGCCGGCAGGCACTGCTCGCCCCTTATCTGACTTGCCCGGCTAACGGCTTCCGCCGCTCCGTTCGAGTCATCTTCCCGCCGAAGTCCGCTTGGAAGCAGTTCCAGATTATTTACCCGAAACTGCACCAGAATCATCCGCAACGCTCCTGCCATTAATCCTTTACTCATGTCTCGATCCTTTCCGTCATTAAAAGAGTTAGGGGTTTATCAGTATATATTCATTATATTACATTATACATACTTTGTCAATAGTTATTGACAAAAATTCAAGCTTCCTATATAATGACCATGCTTTTGAATATGTACCTTTAGAACTGAATGTAAAAAAACCTGTAGGAGGTTTCATAAATGGGATCAGACAATAGTAAGATAGCCGTTCTTTTTGATCTGGAAAATGTGGTGTTTAACCACATTTGGTCAGATAACGAAAAGTTTTCGTTAACAGCCGGCTTTGACAGTCTTCTGGCCTGGCTGAAAGATTTTGGAGAAATCGCTATGTTTTGCGTTTTCTTTCCCACTCATTTCATACAAAAGGGCTTGCTTCGGGAAGAAGATCTGGACTATTTCCAAAAGATGGGAATTTTCCCGATCATTTGTCCGAAGATAGGCCAACGGAAAGAGGATACGACTGATGTAACACTAATAAAATGGGGGCTGGAAATTTTGCTCCCACATATGTCCGACATCACACATCTTTGTATCGGAAGCGGGGACATTGATTTTATCCGGTTGCAAGGCGAAGCCCAAAACAAGGGGCTTCAGCTTATGATTGTTGCGGGAATCCCAGACTCCCTATCGGGAGAAGTAAAGAGAAAAGCGGACACAGATCTGCATACGGGTAAACCAATGGTTTACTACTTTTCTCCATACAGAGATTAAACAGCGATGTGCCTCGCTGTTTTTTATTTTACTATTGACATTTATATTATATCTGATATACTTCAATTAGCACACTGCACAATACAGGTCAAAAAACTAAAGCAGAAAGGAAACAGCCATGACCAATGCGTCTGTGGCCAAGAAGAGGTCGTCGGCAAAGAAGCCGGCGAAGGTGTCAGAACACAAGGAATCGGAAGAGGTGGAATCCATCCCTTCCAACATCGACCACGACCCCAAGAAAATCGGGGTTAACGGATCAGGGCTTGCTGTTGCCGCCAAAAACGCGATAGCGGAGATATCAGATCCCGACCGCGAGCCCGAACCGAAAAACGCCAAGAAGAACAAGGCGCCGAGCCAAGGGGCAACCGTGAAGGCAACTGTGATTGCCTCCAGTAACGGTGGCAACCTGGCAATCCCTCTGTCAGCGGTGACCGAAAAAACCGCTGATCCTGGGAAGGCGGGACTGGAGGCCCCACCGGAAGTCACAATCCCCGACGAAGTTGTTGGGGAGTCGCAACTGGAGAAGGCCCGACGGGTTCTCCAGGGCACGAAGGGTCGGGCTTCTGGCATACGGCAATGGCTGGTAAAGAACGGCCTTCCGTTCGTCAGGCAGGTGGACGACATCGTCAAGTCCGAAGGGGAAGACTACCTTGAGATGGCTATCGAGGTGGTCACAACCAAGGATGGAGAAAAGTCCACCGTCCAGAAGCCGGCGGGACAGGTCAGGAACGAATTCGTCGACTCAATCGACGGATATCTGAACTGGCCCGAAGATGGCGTCGTCGGAAAACTCATCCGGCGCGCCGGGCATTCGGCCGTGGTGATGTTTGAGATCGGCCAGGCCCAGAGCCTGCCCGATCTTCACTCTGCCCTCGCCGACATCTACAGGAGGGGATACCTGGATGAAGCCGAAGATGGCAAAATCCGGGGTCCTGGTGGCAAGAACTACTCCCTGACCGACGACAAGAGATTCGGGGAGATGGGCAACGATCCGGAGACGGTCAAAGAAATCGTCGACCTGATCAACGTTCAGGTTGCGCGATTCCGAAGAGAGTTCTACCAGGACGCCAAGGCGGTCGAACGTCGCTTGGTCGGAGAGAGCAAAATGTCTATCGCAGACCTCTGCGACGGACAAGTGACCGGTAACGGTCTCTGTGCCCTCAAGCTCGTCCCCCATGACAGGTTCAGAGACGAAGGAGTGCTTCAGGTCCGCTTGGACGAAGACGGTCGAATCTGGCCCATGGTCGGAAGTGGCCGGCTCCAAGAGATCGTCGCCTCTCTGCAGAATTCCAAAGCCTTCATTACTTTGGATTCTCTATTCAACGCAGACGGCGACCTCGAGGAAAAGCCTCCTCGCTTCAACTCCCGCATCCGCCTGGGCGAGGAAGAATTCAGGGCTTGGGTAGGCCTAAGGATCAAGTTCTGGCACTGGGTTCGCCAGGGCGTCGCCAACAGCCTCCGTGAATCGGAGAGGCAGAAGAAGGCCGAGGAAGCCAAGCAGGCAGGGGCGGAGCGCATCCAGAAGATTAAGGATGCGCTGACTGACGACCGACCTATCATTGACGAGAAACAGTGGCTCTCCGGGAAAGCCGGAGATACCATCCTCGTCAACGAGAGGTGGGATGATAACGGCAAGCTGTACCCCCTCGTCGTCGTGAGGGTTCGACGGGAAGTGAAGGACGAAGCTTTCATCAGCATAGTGAGCACCTCGCCCGACTCCGCAGAACTCTTTGACGGAGTGAAGGGCGAGTACGCCGAGGGAGAGCGGTTCCAGGGGGTCAAGGATCCTCTGGGACGGTTCCTCCGCGCCATGTACGGAATGCGATTCGGTGGCGTTCGAAGATAGTTTTTCGAGCGCATAGACCTGTAGCGTGCAGACAAATGGGCGTTGCTTCTTGCACTTGTGGTGCAAAGAGCAACGCTCTCTTTTTTTGTTTGGAATATTCTGATTGAATTTTTTTTAAAAATATGTTAAATTAACCATATTAAATATATACAATGTTCCATGAACCCCGTTAGAGGTCTTGAGCATAAAAATTTTTATGCGTCGCTCAAACGCGGTTCGTAGTGCCACAATAAGGTTATCTGAAATTAACTATTTAGTTATATAAAGATATACCTCTAACGGGGTGAATCCACTTTTAAAAAACTTCGTACTCGTAGTGCTAATATTATTTATCGTCGGAAGTATTTTTAGCTTTCTTTATTTTCCGTCGCAAACCTCAAACGAGATACCGGTATCACAGCTGGTTTCTGATATAAATAATGATAATATAAAAAAAATTACTGTCTCTGGAGATACTCTTGATATCGTTTATACTGATGACAAAGCCGCAACCTCAATGAAGGAATCCGGTACCGGATTAACTGACTTATTGATAAATCTGGGCGTAAATAAAGACAGTTTAGATAAAATTAACGTTACAAACCAGCCCGCAAAACAAGATTTATGGTCGTGGCTTACCCCACTTTTGGTGTTTGGCATATTGCCACTAGTTGTTTTTGGATTCTTTTTCTGGACAATGATAAAACAGGCAAAAACAGGGGCTGTGCAAGTTTTTGATTTTACAAAAGCCAAAGCGCGTCTTTTTGGAGCCGAAGGACATGGTAAAGAAAAAATAAGTTTTAAAGATGTTGCAGGATTAAAAGAGGCAAAAGAAGAGCTGGTTGAGATTGTCGACTTTTTAAAATTCCCAAAAAAATATTTAGCGATGGGGGCTAAAATACCAAGAGGAGTTCTACTTGTGGGAGCTGCCGGAGTTGGAAAGACTTTATTAGCAAGAGCTGTCGCAGGAGAAGCAAATGTGCCATTTTTATCAGTTTCCGGATCAGAGTTTGTGGAAATGTTTGTTGGAGTTGGATCTGCGCGCGTAAGAGATTTGTTTGCAACCGCAAAAAAATCATCCCCGTCAATAATTTTTATTGATGAGTTAGACGCCATTGGACGCCATAGAGGAGCTGGAATCGGCGGAGGACACGATGAAAGAGAACAAACATTAAACCAAATTTTAGTTGAAATGGACGGATTTGAAAAAGAAACTGGAGTTATAATTTTAGCTGCCACAAACAGACCGGATATTTTAGACCCAGCCCTTTTAAGGCCTGGCAGGTTTGACAGAAAAATTGTTTTAGATCCACCCGATGTACACGATAGAGAAGAAATTTTAAGAATCCACTCAAAGGATAAACCATTGGGAAAAAATATCGACTTTAAAGAAACTGCCGAAAGAACGCCCGGGTTTTCTGGAGCTGATTTGGCAAATGTAGCAAATGAAGCCGCTTTATTGGCTGCGAGACAAAATAAAACACAAGTTGACCAAAAAGAATTTTTAGAAGCAATAGAAAAAGTTTTATTAGGCCCGGAAAGAAAATCGCACATTTTATCCAAAAAAGAAAAAGAAATTGCGGCTTATCACGAAGCGGGCCACGCCTTGGTTTCTACTTTTATGCCAGAGACAGAACCCGTAAGAAAGATATCCATCATCGCCAGGGGTATGGCCGCAGGATACACCTTGCAAGTGGCTTCTGAAGAAAGAAAGATGAAAACTAAAACCGGATTTTTATCGGAAATTTCCACTTTTCTTGGCGGATACTGCGCTGAAAGAATAAAATTTGGAGAAATGACAACTGGTGCTTCAAACGACTTAAGCAGGGCTTCGGCAATGGCAAGAAAACTGGTAAAAGAATATGGAATGTCATCTTTAGGACCGATTTCCTTTGGTGAAAAAGAAGAGCTTGTATTTTTAGGAAAAGAAATTTCCGAGCAAAGAAATTATTCTGAAAAAATTGCTGAAAGAATCGATGAAGAGGTTGATATAATTATAAAAGGAGCACAAAAACAGGCCGAGATCGTTTTATTAAAACATAGAAATTTATTAGATAGGGTGGCAAAAGATTTGATTGAAAAAGAAACAATAGAGCGCGAAGAGTTTGAAAAAATAATATCCGCCAGAGGCGGATCCGCCTTCGGCGGAAAAGGGAAAAAATAGCATATTTACAGATGCCCGGCATCTGTAAATTATGGGCGCATAGCTCAGTTGGTAGAGCGCGGAGCTTATACCTCCGTGGTCCTAGGTTCGAGTCCTAGTGCGCCCACACTTCGATTCGCTTCGCTCGCTCAGTGCAGGCATAAAACACTGCGAACGAGGCGAAGTGTCCTGAGCAGAGTCGAAGGACATTTAAACATAATACGGGCGGTTAGCTCAGTTGGTAGAGCATATACTTGACGTGTATAGGGTCATAGGTTCGAGTCCTATACCGCCCACATATAATATTTTGAGACATGGACTTAAAAATAATTTACGAAGATAATGATGTTTTGGTTGTAGATAAACCGACAGGAGTTGTGGTTTTTCCGGAAGGTCAAACTACGGAAGGGACACTGATCGAGGCCCTTATTGAAAAATATCCCGACCTTAAAAATGCTGGCGAAGCTCCAAGATATGGAATTGTACACAGATTAGATAAGAATACCTCAGGGGTGTTATTAGTCGCAAAGAGCACGGAGGCCTTGATTTTTTTGCAAAAACAGTTTAAAAATAATAGCATATTATCTGCGTCGCTCGGGAATAAGAATTTCGATTCTAATTCCCTCGCTTTACTCGATAATAGAACGGTAGAAAAGAAATACATCTGTTTAGTTCATGGAGAAATAAAAGAGGATAAAGGACAGATAAAAACCCTACTTGCCAGATCTCCCAAAGATGGGAGAAAACAAAAAGTTTATCTGGAAAATGAGTTCTCCACAAAAAATACCCCCAAATCGGCACGAGAAGCGATAACAGAGTTTAAGGTTTTAAAAGACTTCAAAGACTACACTTTATTAGAAGTTGAGATGAAGACAGGCAGGCGCCACCAAATACGGTGTCATTTTTCTTATTTACAGCACCCGGTTGTGGGAGACAAGCTTTATGGGTTTAGAAACAGTAAAACGCCGAAAGGACTAACGAGACAGTTTCTGCACGCCGAAAAACTTAAAATCCAATTACCTAATGGTAAAACTGAAGAATTTAAATCAGAATTGCCAGAGGAGTTAAATGAAGTATTAAAAAATTTAAAACCCTTCTTATAATTTTTATATAAGGGATATAAATAAAAATAATATTATGGTCACACTATTAGAAAAGTTCGACAAAGATCAATTGAAAAGTTTGCCGGAATTAAGGCCTGGCGACACAATTAAAGTACGCCAAAAAATTAAAGAAGGAAATAAAGAAAGAATTCAAGTTTTTGAAGGAGTAATTTTAGCCAAAAAACACGGCAAGGGTATTTCAGCTACAATAACCGTAAGAAAAGTTGTTGACGGAGTTGGAGTTGAAAGAGTATTCCCCATACATTCTCCTTCAATAGATAATATAGAAGTTGTAAAACACGGACGAGTAAGAAGGGCAAAACTTTATTATTTGAGAGAGGCAAAGGGCAAAAAAGCTAAACTAAAAAGGAAAGAGTTTGCAGAAGTTATAACAGAACCAGATCAGGAACATTTAAATAACGTAATTGACGAAAAGCCAGCCGAGGAAAAGCCGACAAATGGGGCGACAATAGAAGAAATAAAAACAGAGGAAACGCCTTCGTAGTTTGGCACGCGCGGGTGGCGAAATGGCAGACGCACTACCTTGAGGTGGTAGCGCCGCAAGGCATGCAGGTTCGACTCCTGTCCCGCGCACCCCGTTTCGAACGCTTAGCTCAGTCTTGCCCCCACACCTTTGGACGATTAGCTCAGTTGGTAGAGCGCTTCATTTACACTGAAGATGTCGCAGGTTCGAGTCCTGCATCGTCCACAAAAGGTGTGGGGGTGAAGTAGAGCATCTCATTTACACTGAGAGGGTTATAGGTTCGAGTCCTATAGCGTCCACATAATATTTTAAACGCGCCGGGGTAGCTCAGTGGTAGAGCACTGCTCTGAAAAAGCAGTGGTCGAAGGTTCGATTCCTTTCCCCGGCACCATAATTGACAGTTGTCGCCTTAGCGAATTTTACGGACTTACTCCACAAACGCTTCGGCGACCGGAGGCGGGCCTTGCCCCGCCGAAGCTAATAAGTGCAGGCGGGTGTAGCACAATGGTAGTGCATTTGGTTGCCAATCAAAGTACGTGGGTCCGATTCCCATCACCCGCTCAATCAAGCAAAAAACCGCAAAAAATCAGCGGTTTTTTGCTTGATTTTCCGATCTTGACACACACCTTCATTTTGTGCTCTAACTATTGACATGGCCCCCTTTCTATGCTAATATATATGCATACTTCCGAAAGGGAGTTTTTTAAATATATGAATATACACATCTTAAAAAACAATGCTATTTTAAGGGAAAAGACTCCCTTGATTGGCTCTATATTAGCGGGTATTATAGTCGGTATTTGTCTCTTGGGCATAATAATGCCCCAGGCAACTAATGCTGACTTTGCCAATACCACAAATGCTTCTTACGTGGCTAAAAACGCCAACGAGACTCAAAAAACCATAAAGGTTGTCATCACTGCTTATTCAAGCACCCCAGACCAGACAGATGACACACCATTTATAACCGCCTCAGGCGGATATGTGGGAGATGGTATAGTCGCCAACAATATGTTGCCGTTTGGAACAAAAATTAAGATTCCTGCTTTATACGGCGACAAAATTTTCGTCGTTGAAGACAGAATGAATAAAAGAATGGGAAACTACCGCATGGACATATGGTTCCCGGAGCGAGCCCAAGCAGTGAACTTCGGAGTCAAAACGGCTGAAATAGTAGTATTAGAAAGCTAACAGCCAAACAAAAAACCACCGCTTAACGCGGTGGTTTTTTGTTTAGATAAAATAAAAAGGAGGTTGCCCTCCTTATACAATTTGGTAAACCGCCAAGACCTCCTCCATTGTACTAATAACAACCATCCCACCCAGATAAAGAGTGCTGTGGATTACTTGGCGGCTCCCTATGTATATGGCTACGTGAGTATACCGCCGGCTACCTCGGTATTCCCTACGGCGCAAAAGAACCAATCTCCCCACGGCACGGGGATCGTCAAAATCGGCGATTGGCTCGATGGAAGAACCAACGTGCATGGGTATCTCAAACCTCGCATATACCTTTTTGACAAAATCCCAACAAGTAAATCCCTCCCAGGAAAATGGGGTCCCCAAAAATGTTTTTGCAAACTCCACCAATTGATGGCTATTTTGTATTACTACCTCTGGCGACGTTTCTATGGAATACATTTATTTGCCTCCAAAAAAGTTTAATGTGCCAACTGCATCCTACCAAAAAACCACCTCAATTAAAAGATGGCTTTTTATATTAGCAAACAACTGTGCCCGGAGTGGGGGTATTATTTTATATTATGGCTTTTTGATTTAACCCCCAGCCGATTTTTGAAGGATAATTCTGTTTAATATAGTGACGTCGTTTAATTAATTTCCATTTGTCAAAAATCTTCTTTTTCCTATCAAGATACAATGTCGGATTATTTCTATACATGAATTTCTCCAATTTCTCAGAATCATCAATATAAAAATGCACATTATATTTTATTAATCTTTTTCCTCTTTTATCTATCTCGCGATGTATAGATTTCTCTTTGATATCTATCGCCCCACATAAGCATTTATTAAAATCTTTAATAAACGATAAACTAACAGCTACAAAACCAGACTTTATTTGTAAAGTTCCGTTAACTTTTTGGATATAAACAGTCCCATCACCATCAAAAAAGCCCCTCACATAATCAGAAAAATATTCTTCAGGGACTTCTATCGGTTCTAAATTATGGGTTTTACGTGGATTTATTCCTAATTTTATTAGATCCTCACAAACTTCGCGATTACAAATTGAAATATACGAATAAGGCATTTTTAGGGAATTGTATTTAATGCCTATCGGATGGTTTGACCTCAGCGCTTGTTTTATTTTTCGTAAAATACTCTTATCTTTTGATGTTATGTTAAAAATATAACTTTTCATCCTGTTTTTTCTTTTTATAATGCATCCATCAGCCACAACAAATCCTAGAACATAAGCCATATCAGATGACCAAGTTTTAAAAAAGTCTTGGCTTATCTTAATTTTAGACTTTTTATTCATGTGCCGGGGGAGGGACTTGCACCCTCAAGGGTTTTCACCCGCAGGATTTTAAGTCCTGTGCGTTTGCTATTTCGCCACCTCGGCATAATTTTGTCAAATTGGAGGCACGGATGGGAGTTGCACCCATGTAAACGGTTTTGCAGACCGCTCTCTAGCTGCTTGAGTACCGTGCCATTAAATTTTCAAAATTGCACATATTTCCTGATTAATTCTCGCCGGTCGCAATTGAAAATATTTTTTAAAAATATCCAATTTCCTCTCTAAAAATAAACCAGATGGATTATTTCCATAAAAGAATTTGAACCATCTTAAGCTTTCAGTAGTATCATATTTCAAATAATATGCACGGCTACTAGGGATATAATATACGCTTCTTTTCCCAAAATTTGCAAACATATTTGCACTATCTCTCAACCCTTCTAAAAATTCTTTGCTTCCGCTTGTGAAAATGATGGCTAGTCCCCTTAGAATCGTTTGGCCATATTTCCCCTTACCTCGTTTTATGTGGACGCAACCATCTCCATCAAAATAGCCTCTCATAAAATGTCTAAAATGGCTTTCTGGAATCTCGTTTGGAAATTTTATTGTTAAAGATTTTTTGGGTGTTAATCCTAATTTTATTAAATCGTTATAAATTTCTCTGCTTCCGACGCGCAACCTGAATGAATCCGCGCTTCTATAAACTTTACCGTTATTATATTTTACAAAATGCGATGGTTCAACGGATATTGGATGATCTGCTTTAAGAACTGATTTAATCCTTTCTATAATATCGCGGTCTACACTGTCAACGTGAAAATATTGAGTTCTCGATGAAATAGCATTTGTTATATTGCCATCGGCATAAGTGAAACCTAACACATACGCCATTTCAGGCGTCCATGCCTTGAAAAAATCCTTATTAAATTTATAACGGTTGTGCCCTCCTCGAGGATCTATCGAAAACATAATTTATATGTTTTCTCTTATTTTACCTCTATTTTCTCTCTTTTTCAACCTCTTCACCTTCTTTCGCTTTCACTAAAAGTTCTTCAATTTTAGCGGCCTTACTGATTTCGGTTTCTTTCACAAATTTTATTTTTGGAATAGGACGCATTCTTAATGTCCTGTTAATTTTATACTGGATATCATAAACTGATTTCTGCAAAGCGTTTAAAATCCCTGCTGATTTTTCTTCTGGAAAAACAGAAATATAGGCCTTAGCCTCGATTAAATTTCCGCTTGAAATAACCCTGGTCAAAGTAACCAAAATTTCAGGAGAAAAAGCAAAATCCCTTAAAAGAATTTTGCCTATCTCGTGCTCTAAAAGCGAATTTACTTTTTCTATCCTTGTGTTCATTATAGCTCTCCCTTTTTACGCTCCTCAACATAAGCTACTACGATATCTCCTTTTTCTATCTTTACGTTCCCTTCAAATAAAATTCCTGCTTCGTCGCCTTTTACCAATTTATCAATATCCTTTTTGTCTCTTTGAAGATTAATTATTCTTCCCGAACCGACTTTCTGGTCATCCCTAAAAATTTCCAACTTCAATCCTTTTTTAAGCTCGCCTTCTGTAATTTTCCCGCCCACAATCTGCCTGCTTTTCTCTCCCCAAAAAACCAGTATTGTTCTTAATTTACCGACATCTTTTCTTACAATTTCGGCTTCCAACGTCTTCTCCAGGCTATTTCTCACGTCTTGTATTAATTCATAAATTACTTCAAATGTCTTAATTCTCAATCTCTTCTCTAAGTCGTTTCTCATAAATTGCATCACCGAAGGGGTAATTTTAACCCTAAAACCAATAATTATGGCTTTTGACATTTCGGCCAACTTTGCATCGGTTTCGTTTATTTCTCCAACTTCTGATTTTAAAATGCGCAAAATAGCCTTGTCTTGAGGGAGATTTTTTAACATACCCTCAACTGCTTCCAGCGAACCAAAAACATCTCCTTTTAAAATTATATTTAAAACTTTTTTACTCGGATCAGAATTTAAAACAGTCGAGCCAATTTCTCTCTTTGGAATTTCCTTCTTTATTTCTTCTTCTGCCTCCTCTACGGTTTTATAGCTCTTAAATTTTTCTCCAACTGCTGGCACTTTTTCAAAACCCAAAATAATAGTGGGTTGAGAGGGGAGGGATTCTGCAATCTCGTGGCCTTGAAAATCTTTAACTGACTTTACCTTAGCTAAGGCCAGGTCTGTCGCGATAATATCTTTTGCCCGCAAAATTCCTTTTCTTATAATAGCTGTTGCCACCGGCCCACACAAACCATCCATATAAGACTCAATAATTAACCCCTCTGCGGGCACATTAACCTCCGATCTTAAGTCCTGTAAATCAGCAACCAACAAAATAACTTCCAATAATTCGTCTATGCCAGTTTTTTCTTTTGCTGAAACCTCAACCGATGGAATTGTCCCGCCAAAAGATTCAACCAAAACATCTACTTTAGAAAGTTCTCCTTTTATTTTTTCAGGGTTTGCATTAGGCAGATCTATTTTATTTAACACAACAATCATAGGAATTTCAGCCCTTTTTATCGCCATTATGGCCTCTTTTGTTTGGGGTTGTACCGATTGAGCGGCATCTACAACAAGCAGGGCTATATCAGCAACCTCAGCTCCCCTGGCTCTCATAGCGGAAAACGCTTCGTGCCCCGGAGTATCAATAAATGTTATTTTTCTTTGTCCTGAGCCTGCCGAAGGATTGCCATCCATTATAACCTCGTATGCCCCTATATGTTGGGTAATTCCTCCCGATTCTTTTGAGGTTATTTTAAAATTTCTGATGGCTTCTAAAAGTGAGCTTTTTCCATGATCAACGTGCCCCAAAACAACCACCACCGGCGGCCTGTTTGGTAATTTTTCAGTTTTCTTTTTATCTTTTGCCATATTACTTTTTTCCAATTGCTCTTTCTATAGCCCCCTTTTCTTCGCTTGATAATTGATGATCTGATTTTCCCTCTTTCACTGATTTTGCATAAACCCTGTTGCCATCTTTGACAAATAGACTACAAATCAGAACACCATTATTTTTATTATCCAGCAAAGCTATCACAAAACTTTGATTCCCTCCCATATCGCTGAAGGGATTAAACCTTACTATTCCTATCTTTTGAATACTTATCTCACAAAGGCTTTCTAGATTTTCAATTCTCGATATGGCCCCTTTAATTTTTTCTTCTAACTCTTCGCTTCTTCCTTTCTGAGATAAAAAAATATCCTTAAAACTTTTAATTTTGCCTTTTTCCAGTAGCTCGTCAATTTTTTTACTGGTTTGGCGCGACTGCCAAATAAAAAAGGCACTCGTTGTAGCTAGAACTAAAATTATAATGATACCCAGGAGACAGCCAAATAAAAAAATACTCGTCTGCGTAAGCATACCCCGTTAGAAGTTTTAAACAAAAAATATTTTACAAAAATATTTTTTGTAAATCTCCGTAAGTAAATTGTCTTAATCCGTGCTATGACCCGTCCAAAGTTATTTATTACATCTAACCTCTAACGGGGCATACAAGTATAATACAATAAATTCCGTAAAACTGCAACTCGAATTTAGTCTAACGCGCTCCAGATTTCAGGGTCTTCGCTCCCCAAAACCCAAGCGGAAAATCCTCTTAAATTTTTTTCTTTTACTATGTCTAGCTTTAATCCAAAGCTCTTCTCATTTTCGTACCATATTTTATATGATTTTGCTCCTACAGAATAGGTAAGCCAAGGAACGCCTAATCTTTCGTCAAATCCATGCTTACATCTAAAATTCTGCGCAGTATAATCAACCAAACTATAAGGACCGCTTGAAATTCTTTTATATGAATTCTGGTCCCAACCCCAATAGTAAAATGGTATACCCATCGATAGCTTTTCCGCTGGAATTTTATCTTTAACATAATCAAGAACGTTATTTATATATAAAACAGAAGCGGTCGGCCCTACAGAATTAGAATCGTCATATGTCATCATACTGATAAAATCTACGGCTTCCGCAAGCCTTTTATAATCAAATGCGCCAGCCCAATTTTTATAAGCAGCCGTATCCTCGTAGTCAACAATCCTGCAAACCGCAGCTACACTTAAAATCAAATTGTTTTTATGCAGAGCTTTTGCCGTTTTTTCAACAAAAGACGAGTATAAATCCCTGTCCAAATAACTTATATTTTCAAAGTCAAACTGCCAGCCGATATAATTATTCTTTTCTGCCAAAAAAATAAAATTATCTATAACTTTATCCTGGGCGGAGGTAGACAGCAAAAAGTTGTGGATTATATTCTGATTAAATTTAGCATTTACCACAAGGGGCATCACCCTTATATCGTATTTTTCTATAACTTCTTTCAGCTCTGCGCTTAAAGATCCGCGTAATTGCAAGTCTGAACCCACAGCATAAGCCTGCGGAGCTAAAATATCAATTTTATTGGGGTTGTTTTCAATGGCTGTTATAGCTTGTTTCTCTCTGTCAGAAGCCAAATAGAATACTTTTTCGAAATTATAATTATTTTCTTCTCCGAAAACAAAAACTGGCGCAATAAAAAATAACACCAGAAAAAAAGCAATAGAGAAATGGTAAAAATTTACTTTCATTTTCTAATCATAACAAACAATAGACTAATCAACAAAAATAAGTTTTCCACAACTGATACAATAAAAAATCCCGCGGGGGTCCCGTGGGATTTCGATCCGAAGAGAACGCTTAATGTTTTCTGCGGACTACTAGGGGGATAAGGCATGAAAGAAAAACCAATGTCGCTGGTTCGGGGATCGGGTCGCCTGAGATAGCAAAATCGTCAAAGTAAATACAGTCTGTGGTGTTGTTGAGTAATGAGCGGATTCGTAACTGGAACAGCGGGTTATCGTTGGCGCCAGAAGGCAAAAGAAAACTTGCTTCTTGCCAATCAACGCTCGTTACGACATTGTTATAGGTTGTTAACTCCAACCAGTCTGTGCCGTTTGGCGTCCACTCAACAAACACATAATCGTTGTTTTCAAGTCCTGCATAAATCCTGTACTCGCAGTTTATCACCACATCCTGATGTCTGGCCAAAGACAGAGACAAAAGAAGAACATCTCCGTCCAAGGCGTACGGCCCGACGACCTGGGCGCGCTTTGAACCAGAATATGTGTTTCCGCCGGACGTAGTCCAGTTTCCACCAGAAGAGGTCCAGGCGGAAAAATCTCCTGATTCGAAGCCGTCGCTCCAAATCATTTCAGCTTTGGCTTTTGAGCACGACGCCAAAACAAACAAAACCACAACAATTGCCAGACCCATCTTTTTCATGAGCACTTTCTCCTTCAAAGAGCAATGTAAAAAAATAAACGGGCCACAAGCCCAAATATTTCTTTACTTTTTTATTTTATCACACAATTAAAAATCAGACAAAAAAGCTTTTATCACTTTTTTTGTTTCGGACAAATTTTTAACCTTCATTAGGGACTCTCTAAGTTCTTTTGCTCCCCTAAATCCTTTTGTATATGCATGAAGATGTTTTTTAATCCCTTCCCAGCCGGGGTACCCCCTGGGTCTTGGTCCGCCTTGGGCGGAAAAAATTTCGGCGTGTTCAATAATTGCATTCAGCTTTTCTTTAACAGTGGGATTTTTACCGGAAAAAAACCATGGATTTCCTAAAACAGCCCTGCCTATCACAACGCCGTCTAATCCTGTTTGTTTTACCAGATGCCGGGCTTCTGTAAGCGATTTTACGTCGCCATTCCCTAAAATTAAGGTTTTGGGAGCATATTTGTCCCTAAGTTTTACAATCTCTTTTGCCAACTCCCAATGAGCGGGTCCAAAGTATTTTTCATCTCTGGTGCGAAGATGCACTGTCAGAGCAGATATATTTTCCTCTAAAATTGCGGGAATCCATTTGGCAACTTGATTTTTTTTATACCCTATGCGAGTTTTTACCGAAACAGGAATTTTACCTGCCCCCCTTTTTACCGCCCTGATAACTTCTTTTGCCAACTCCGGATTTTTAATCAATGCCGCGCCTCCACCTTTTTTCTCTATGTTTCCGTCAGGACAGCCCATATTAATATCTATACCGTCAAAACCAAGCTTTACAACTTCTTCTGCTGCTTTCTCAAAATAAGCAGGATCTCCGCCAAAAATTTGGGCGATTATCGGGCGCTCTTTTTTATTAAACTTTAAAATATCCAAACAATAATTTCTGCCTCTTGAAAACAATCCGTCGGCTGAAACAAATTCTGTCCAAAAAAAATCCGGCTTACCATATTTTAAAAACATGAGGCGAAAGGCCTCATCTGTAACTCCCGACATTGGCGCTATTGCCATAATCGGCTTCTTCCTTGTGCCCCGAAGGGTAAACTTTTTCCAAAAACCTAATTCCATATTTTTTCCAAAAAATCACCCCTTTCTATCGTTTTTCGTCCAAGTTCTTCAATATACTCTCTTGAAATAATAGCAATCACCACGTCGTAATCTTTTTTTAGGTCATTTAAAACCTTTCTCGCCCTATCAAGATTGACTGGGACATTATCCTCTCCTGCCGCATAAAACTCCTTAAAAGATTTTACGTGCTCAAAACCTAAACTTTTACCAATTATTTCTGCGCTCTCAATAGCACGGAAAATTTTTGCACAAACAACGCAACATTTTTTATCCTTAACTAGATCTTCTAGCTTTTTAGCAACCGAAAGCATTGTTTTCTTGCCACTTTCATTTAAATGGCCATTTTCGTGCTCGCCATATCTGACTAATATTAATTTCATAGCGGAGGGTGCAGGACTCGAACCTGCAAGGGGATTGCTCCCGCTGGTTTTCGAAACCAGTGCCTTACCATTAGACTAACCCTCCATAAAATTATTCTATCACACTTTTACTAAAAATGCGGGGTTGCCCCGCATTTTTTTATTGAACACTTCTAATAATTATTTAGCCTCATTTTTGACTAAAACCTTGTGCCAATCGTTGAAGTCGTAAATATCGTGGGCCATAATTCCTAGCACAGCGCCGACAAAAAATCTGGGAAGATAAAGATAATCAATAAACCAAACTATCAGCAAAAATATTGCCCCTAAAATCCAATGGTGCATGTGAAGCTTCCATTTTCCACAATCTATGTAAATACTTTCAACTTTTCCGCTTTCGATTAAATATTTAGAAAAAATCTTGGAGCTGACATAACCCACGGCCAAACCCAAAGCTATAAGAGAGGAGTAATAAAACGAAGCCGCCAGCACAATTACGGGCAGATATCTCCTCACTTTTGAGTTTTTGTTGTCACTTTTTGCTAATTCGAGATCTATTAATTTATCGTTTAAATCGTTTAAATTACCGCTGTTTTCCATAATAAGATAATACGACTTCCTGATAGAAGTCAGCTAATTCTCCCTATTTAACTTTAAACCAGTTATTAGGCTATTTTATCACCAACTAACTCCTCTGTCCAGCCTTAAGCCATATTTTTATCCCCAGCTAAAAAGCTCAATTTTATACCAAAAAACCGCCCGATGAGGCGGTTTTTTGGTTATACTGAGCTTGTTCGAAGTGTGCCCTCGGTAGGAATCGAACCTACATTTAGGGTTTAGGAAACTCTCGTCCTATCCATTGAACGACGAGGGCATGTTTTGGTGTGGGGGCAAGTTAAACGATGGGGGGGTTGTTTAATTTAAACGTTAACACAAATTTTAGTTTGTCGCAAGTTGCTATTTAAGCACGCACTCTGCTATAATAATCAAATACAAAACAATCTAACAAAAATATGAATTCAAAATCACCAATCGTATCCATTGCAAAAAAAGTCTGTCCAGCGGTAATAACCGTTATTGTGTCTAAAGATTTGCCGAGGGCAGAAAACTTTTATTCTTTTCCGTTTGCGGGTAAGGAATATGTAATGCCGAAGCTAGAAAAAGGCGAAAAGGCCGGGATTAAAAAAACCCAGATCGGCGGTGGCTCTGGTTTTATTGTTTCAGAAAATGGATATGTTTTAACCTCAAACCATGTAGTCTCTGATACAACAGCCGATTACACGGTAATTTTAGACCCAAAACATAAATATCCTGCCAAAGTCCTATCAAGAAATCCAATTAACGATACGGCGGTTTTAAAAATTACCGGTGAACGCTTTCCATTTTTAGAAATGGCGGATTCAGATAAAATTGACCTGGGTGAAGAAGTTGTTGCAGTTGGAAACGCACTGGGAGAATTTACAGACACGCTTTCAACGGGAATTGTTTCCGGGCTTTCCAGGTTTATAACAGCTTTTGGAGGAGTAGACCACCAAATGCAAAACTTAAGAGGCTTAATACAAACCGATGCGGCAATCAATCCAGGCAACTCAGGAGGCCCATTAATTAATATGGAATGCCAGGTTATTGGGATTAATACCGCTATGATAGCGGGCGCTCAGAATATCGGATTTGCAATTCCTATCAATTATGCCAAAAAAGATTTAGAGGAAGTCAAAAAGTTTGGGAAAATAATAATGCCGTTTTTAGGAATAAAATATGTTTTAATTTCTAAAGAAATGGCGGAGGCAAATAAATTACCGGTAAACGACGGCGCTCTAGTGGTTAGAGAGGCGTTGGGTGAATCTCCTGTAGTAAAAGGCTCCGCAGCCGATAAGGCTGGCGTTAAAGAATGGGATATACTTTTAGAATGCAATGAAGAAAAAATCACAACAAAAAATCCCCTGGCTGAAATTCTCCAAAAATGCAAAGTCGGGTGCCAAACCACGTTGGCAGTTCTGCGCGACGGCAAAAAGCTAAATCTAACCGTAAAGCTTGAAGAAAAAAGTTAATTTTATGTTTAATAAAAAATCGCAAGCCCAAAGGACGCTTGCGATTTTTTATTTAATCCTTTATATTTGCGGAGGAATTGATGTCGTCTGGTTATCGTTTTTTTTACCGAATGCTTCAAACGCTCTTAACACTTCCAAAGGAATGGCAAAAACAATCGTATTAGATTGGTCAGAGCTTATATCGTTGATCGACTGAAGCGTTCTCAAATGCAACGCTCCTTTCGATTCGCCCAACACCTGCGCCGCTTTTGCCATATTGTTTGCGGCCATCACTTCTCCTTCGGCTTTAATAATTATTGCCCTTTTTTCTCTTTCTGCTTCCGCTTGTTTTCCAATGACCCTTTTCATTTCTTCTGGCAAGGTTATATCCTTTAATTCAACATTTAAAACTTTAATCCCCCATGGATCTGTTTCCTTGTCTATAATATCCCTTATGCTTTCAGAGACCTTGTCTCTTTGAGACAGAAGTCCATCCAAATCAACTTGGCCAACTGCGTTTCTCATTGTGGTCTGGGCTAACTGCGAAATAGCATAATAAAAATTTTCTACCTCTAAAACTGCTTTTTCCGCTGAAGATATTTTATAATAGATTACCGCATTAACACTCACAGAAATATTATCTTTTGTAATTGCCTCTTGATTGGGTACGTCCACAGCCTTTACCCTTAAATCTATTTTGCGGTATGACTGTATAATAGGAAAAATCAACCGCCAGCCAGGCTCCATTGTGGCGATATATTTTCCAAGCATAAATTTAACACCCTTTTCATATTGGTTTATCTGTTTTATGGAAACTAAGATAACGGCCAGTGCAAACCAAAAAATTGCTGTTAAATACGGATGTGCGGCGGAAAAAATAAAAATTGGGTTCATATTTTTAAAATATTAATAATATTAGCTTATATTTTTACATTGAACCCTTCTGGTAAAAAAGTCAACTCGGTTGGCGGCATAAAACTCAACTTAGTCATAACCCCCAGAAAAAATATAATACATCGATTGGCTCAACCGCAGTTGAGCCAATCAAAAACCCGCCTTTTTCAGGAGGGTTTTCTGATTTCGCATCGGTCCTTAAAATTTAAAATTCGCTTACTGTATCGTTTTTCGAGCAAGTCCTCCATTTATCCCCTCGCAAACTAAGGTAAAATTTCTTGCCTCCCGATCAGAAATTGTCCTACTTCCGCTAATATTAACAACCTCAGATTTCTTTCCTGCGACTCCAATCCTCGCAGTATAATTATAGCCCAATGTACAAGTTGAAGCATTTTGAGTATTCCACCTTAAAACGCTGTTACTAAATGTAAGGCTAGTTATCGCAACTACCGCAGGGTTCAACACCGGAGTAATATATGTGCAGGTGCGCGTTAAAGAAGGGTTGCCACCCATGCAACTTACGGGCGAAGAGGTCGCTATAGTTCTTGTTTGTATTCCTAAATACGGACAGGTCGCTGGAGTCCAATCAGAATAAGTCCATGATGTACAAGTAGGAACCGTAGATATTGTGTCTGCAGATGTTGGCACGATGACACTAAAGGAATTACTAAATTCGTTTGCGATAAGCGATCCGGGTGGGTTAAAGCTAACGCTCATAACCCTTATCCTATAAATACTTCCTAATGGTTCGTTTTGTGGAATAGTCCACGAATAACTGCCCGAAGCAGGCAAACTGCCCGCGATTAATGTGGGTGTTCCGGAGGCCGAACTGGAAAGAGAAATCGAAACAAGCCCCGTGACCGTGCTTATCCACGAAATTGTGTGCGTGGTCCCTCTAGCCCATTGCTCTCCACCGCTCGGAGAAATAATTGTAAGCGATGGCTCAACGATATCAAAATAATCATCGCTCGTATCAGAATACGATTTGGTCCCCAAAACATAAGCGCCCTCATCATAATATGGAGATGGCTTGGCAATAGTGCTTACGGTTATTTTATATCTTCCTGGGGATAGACTTTTGGGTATAGACCAAGAATATCCTGCTGGATCCACTATAACATCAGACGCTATTGTGATTTTTACTCCGGAAGAATTTGTTAAAACAATGTTTATATGTTTTGGGGTTGGAGAATTAGGAAAATGCAAAATGCGGTCCATCAGGTTTGAACCTGTCCATGTAATATATTGAGCTGTACCCAAGCCCCACGTTTCCCCTCCATTAGGAGAACTCACTGTAATCGACGGCTGGGTGGACATAATCGACGGCTGGGTTGGTGACGTACATGCTTGTTTTGATAAATCAGTACAATCGGCGATTGCACTCGCAGAAGATACTCCGCAATTATTAGAATCTATAGCGGTTTTTTGCTGCCAACCATCTACGCAGGGTCCCCAGTTGCACGTCCAATTTGGAGTACAAGTTGTTTGATAATTTATTACTCCACTAAAACATTCCTGCTGTGTCTGGTATGTGTGTAATCCTTGATACATATAAGCCCCACAAAATTGTTTTTTAGCAGAACAGTTTGCATCATCACTATCAAACCAATATAAATCCGAACAACTTAGGGTTGTCGAACATCCATACAGTAAGTTTAATTTTGCTCTCGTTAAAGGACCAACATATCCGCTTAAGGGGGTAATTGAATATTTTTGCTGAAACTGGACAACTGCAGACATGGTTGATTCGCCGTACGTACTGCTCGTGTCGGCAGAATATGAAATTCCTTCCCCATCTAAAGCTGTGTGCAAATAACCAACTTCTGCTGAACCGGAGTTGGCATATCCTAAGTTAGTATTAAAAGTGTGACACCAGGCCGTTGGCGTTGTACCTCCTTGCTGAGCTTGAGTTTGGGCTATCTGTTGAGTTAGTTGCGTGATTAAATTTGTAAGGCAGGTTATTTGATCCCCAACGCTACTGTAAGACATGCAATATGTCGCCGTTTCAGCTTTAACAAACCCCGCAGAACAGAAAAGCGCCGTTGCTAAAATAGCTGTCATTACGAGATGCTTGATTCTCATAAATTTAATTTTTTCTTATTTAATATTATCTAATAATAAATCCGCGCGGGACCGATGTCAAGCAACAAAAAACGGCCAAACGGCCGTTTTTTTGATTAAATTTTTAAACTTGAATTTTGCTAAATAAATAACTTCCGATAGAGATAAAAACCACAACGACAACCAATAAAATACAAAAATCATTAAAAAGGCCAAACTGGGCAACGCCACCAAGAGTTCCGCGAAGGCCGTCAACACCATAAGCCAATGGATTAAACCTGACAATCGTTTCCAAAACTTTCGGTAAACCTTTAAGCGGAAAAAGCGCGCCAGAAAGAAAGAATATCGGCATCACAAGAAAATTCATAATCAGCTGAAATCCGTGCATATCTTCCAAAATAGAAGCGATGCCCGTTCCCAAAGCTGTAAAAAGTAGGGCAATTAAAAACATAAAGACGAATGCCAATGCTAAAAGCCCGGCGGACTGCAAATGAAATCCGATTAAAAAAGAAATCAGAAAAACAATTACGCCCTGCAATAAAGCCACGGTCGCTCCGCCCAAAGTCCTGCCAAGCATAATTTGCCACCTGGGAACTGGGGCCACCAAAGTCTCTTTTAAAAATCCGAATTGCCTGTCCCAAATAACACTGATTCCTGAAAAAATCGCCAGGAACAAAATACTCATTGAAATAATTCCGGGAACCAAAAACTGTATATAGTCGCCCTGTCCTGCTGCTTTAAAAATCGGGCCCAAACCAAAACCCAACGCCACCAAAAACAAAAGGGGCTGGCCCAAAGACCCGACTATTCTTGACTTTGACCTAAAATATTTTTTAATCTCTCTTACCCACAACGTATAAATAGCTATCATATTTTTTATCTTCGCCAGGCGCGAGCCCTCCCGCTCATCGCCTGGTTTTTAACCACTTCTTCTCGTATTTCTTCACCGGTTAAAGCTAAAAACGCGTCCTCCAATGAATTTTTTTGCGTTTGTTTTTTTAAATCTTCCGAAGTTCCTTGGGCTATAATTTTTCCATGGTCAATTATCGCAATCCTGTCGGAAACTTTGTCGGCTTCTTCCATATAATGAGTCGTTAAAAAAACAGTAGTACCCTCTTCTTTGTTCATTTTTTTAAGATATTCCCAAATATGATTTCTGGTCTGTGGGTCAAGCCCAATTGTAGGCTCGTCTAGAAATAAAACTTTTGGATGATGCAAAAATCCTCGGGCAATTTCCAGGCGTCTTTTCATCCCTCCAGAAAAATGTTTTACAAAGTCGTCTTTCCTATCCCAAAGCTCAACAAAAGACATTAGCTGTTTAATTCTTTCCCTGCGGTCTTTTATTTTTACCCCGTAAAGCATTCCGTGCAAATTTAAATTTTCATAGGCAGTAAGGTCATCGTCCAAACTCGGGTCTTGAAAAACAATACCGAAAGAGGCACGGGCTTGTTCCTGCTGTTTTGTAGGATCAAATCCATTTATGGAAATTGTTCCAGAAGTCGGGTGGGTTAGGGTTGTAAGCATTTTTATTGTAGTGGTTTTTCCCGCGCCATTGGGACCTAAAAATGCAAAAATTTCTCCTTTTTTTACATCAAAAGTTATATCATCAACCGCCGTAAAGTCTTTGAATTTCTTAGTTAAGTTTTTTATTTCTATTATATTCTCTTGCATTTATTTAATACGTATAAAAGTTTAATTCGGTTTTAAAATAGCGCCTTGCGTGTAAATATTAGATGGATTCCACAACATAAAGCCGTTATAATCTTCTCCCAGCGCATCCTGTGTTGCTTTTATTTCAGCTACTACCATATCGACGGTATAATAAGCCTTCATATTGAAATCTTGAAGCCATGGCCTAAACGCGGCCAATTTTTTGGCAGGAATATTTATTTTTTCTTCAGGGGTACTGCCCGCGCTGCTTATAGCCACAAGAAAATCCGCATATTTTTTTTCTCTTGATAACGCGGTTTTCATTGAATAATTTATAACTTCATAGGGATGATCCGCCGGATTATCAAAACCCATAAATCCATTAATATAGTGTGAAGGATAAACCATTGGCGAGATATAATCAAAATTTTCAAAAGCATTTTCTATAATTTGGCCGATCCCCATATCATCTGTGTTTGTTGTTGTTTGACCGAACAAATCTGCTGATATTTTTTCGTCTGGTAAGTTAGTTCTTAAATAATCAGAAAATTCTTTAATAACCTCTGCTTCTGATTTTTGTTCGTCCCACACAGGAAAACCCATATTTTTTATATTACCGTCAGAAGGAAAGCGCATATAATCAAAATTAATTTCATCAAATCCATGATGCAAGGCATCTTTTGCCAAAGAAATATTGTAGTCCCAACCATCTTTTGACGCAGGATCCAACCAAGACAAACCGTTATTGTCCCGCCACAAAACGGGCTGGGACAAATCAATGGTCTCGGTTTTATTGTAGATGGCAATGTCCGGCCGGACTTTTGAATAAACGGGGTCTTCAAAAACGGCTATTCTTCCTATCACATAAATATTTTGATCGTGAAAAAATCTTACAAGTCCGTCAATATCTTTTATGGCGCTGTAATACAAATCGTATTTTTGAACGTCAGGCGCGCCGGAGTTATAGGTCGCATATCCGTCACTTCCTTTTATATTAACAACAACGGCATTGATTTCTGTGTTTTTAAAAAGCGAGGTTAAATAATCAAGATATTTTTTACTTCCCGCCGAATATCCTGTGACATAGATCCCTTTTATAATTTCTGGCGGGTTATTTAATTTTTGTGGCGGGGGGGGCGGAGATGGAATCTGTGGCTCACCTATTATAGTTGAAGCTTGGCTAGTATTGGTGGAAGTAACCACTGGCGGAGTCTGCCCGGCAAAAATAGTTTGGTATTGCAGAACAAAAAAAACACCAGCTGCCAAAACCACAACCGCTCCCAACACAATAAAAATATCCCTGTACCTAAAAAACTCCATAGATTTTCCGAATTATTAAGTATATCAATTTTCCTGCGAAACAAAAGCCCCGCCATGCGGGGCTTTTTATGATAATCTATTCCGTTGTCTTACCGTCAAAGTCTTCGTCGTTTGCCGGGTCTTCGGCTTCAGCTTTTGTTTTTCTCACAACGCCATCTTGGTGGTGGGCCGGAGAATAAATCGTATACATATTTAATCTTTCTGTCGCAGAGGTATTTATTATATTGTGTTGCGCGCCAGAAGGCACAATTACGGCCGAACCATCTTTAACCTCATATTCGTTCCCATCAATAATGCATTTGCCCTGCCCTTTTTCAAAACGAAAAAACTGGTCGTTATCCTCATGTACTTCCATGCCAATTTCTTCATTTGGAGCCAAACTCATTAAAACAAGCTGACTGTGCTTTCCTGTATAAAGCACTTTCCTAAAATTTTCATTCTCTAAAGTATCTTTTTCTATATTTGAACAAAATCCCTTTGCCATAATTTTTTTATTTAATAATATTCTTTATTATATTCAATTATACATTAAACAATTCTTAAAACAAAACCATCAAGGCAA
>Ga0268276_1000744_pt1 | contig 35862 bp, 26 predicted proteins | sample saktaG_4_FD_190145 | JGI IMG/M metagenome (GOLD analysis project Ga0268276, IMG submission 190145) | Saline water microbial communities from Sakinaw Lake, British Columbia, Canada - sak_2010_1_5_45m | ecosystem: Environmental > Aquatic > Non-marine Saline and Alkaline > Saline ...
GACGGGCCGCGTAAGAAGAACCAGACAAATGGAGGTTGATATGCGAGACATCATCATCATCGGATCACTGGCGCTGCTGCTTTCCGGCTGCGTTTGCACAATCGCAATCGTCAAGCCGGAGCCGCTGCAATTTACAACGCGACGCTCACTCCCTCGCAAGCTGCGGCGATATCGAGGGCAATGAGCGCTTTGTAACCTGTCTGCGTGTACGCACAGGCAGGTGGGATCGCACAAACTAGGGAGGCAACCATGCACAAACTCAACGCAGACGGATCAATAACCACAGTAGGCAAAACGTGAAAGGGGCAGCAACTATGGGCATCGGCCATTATAAAATTTCTTGGACTCCTTCGTAACAGATCAACCTATTCTAAAAAGTTTATATAATATTACCAAAAGGCAAAATTTTAATGGCCGACAACTCTTCACAATCAAGCGTTTCATCTGAATCGTCAACTTCGTTGTCGACCGTTTTAATGACTTCATCAGAATCGTCGTCGTCTTTTTCGTCCCCTAGTTCATCGAAGTCAAGCGTTTCGTCTTCTTCAAGTAGCGAAATCAGGGCCACCATATTGTCTCTTTCTGTTGAGGGTGTCTCGTGGAACAAAACAAAATTTTTGTCAAGCGAAATGGCATCCGTTCCAACCGCTGAAGGGAACTTGTTATCCCAGTCGTTTGGAATTGCGTCTGCAACCTTCAGTATAGGTAGTGTTTCTCTGCACCTACGAGAACTCCAGGGAAGCGTTGACGACTACTCTATTCATATCGAAGTCAGGATTGCAAGTACCGACGGAACCCCTACAGATACAGTACTTGCTTCAGCACAAAAAAATGCTTCCGACATCACCTGGACGGGTTGGCATACCTTCTCTTTAACAATGGCCGAAGCGGTTGTCCCAGATAGTCATAAATTGGCTATAATCTTTTGGCAAGACGGTGGAGACGAAGACAACTATATAGCGTGGACATACTCAACTGGAACAACAGTCGGAGCAACAGCCACTTATTCCAACAACGATGGGTCTACATGGTATATTCATAATGACATAGTCCGAATGATTAGGGTATCCAAAGCCTATGACCCATTTGCCTATTTGTGTGATGAAGGAGTCTTGAGGTCATCTGTGGCAGAAGAGTACATTGCTGAGTTTGACAACTTCGACGATACAGTTGTCGACGGCGGGGCTGAGCACAGCGGAAATCACGATGGAACCAAAACTGAAGCCTTAGACGATGATGTATCTAGCCAAAGCGGAACCAGCAGCGAAAGTAGTGGTAGTAATAGCGAGAGTAGTCATGGCGAGGGAGTTGTCATATCAAACAAGAAATTGCTTGTTTCAATTGTGGTTGACAACAGCGGAAGCATGGGGTGGAACGACCGAGGAAAGAATAAGGTTGTGGCAGTTACTGAAATTGTCAACCAAATCAAGGCCTCGTATCCAGGGAAAGTTAAGTTTGACATCGTCGCCTTTGGGTCTGTAGGTATAGGAACCCCGACATATGGAGGGGGCGTATCTGGTTATGCGACCATAAAGGTCAACCCAAACAATCCAACCTCGGCATGCCCGAACAATGACGGAACAGAAGCCTATCTTGCTGATAGTATTGTTTCCTGCGGTTTTTCCAACCTTAAAAACAGCCATACCTATGTTCTTCAGTCGGTTACAAATGGAAACATAACCTTGTTTGATGGGGCTGGAATTATTGACCCGTTCCTTGGCATCAGAACCACAGACAATGCACAGAGCATAGGCCCAATTGCATCTCCAGTCATTCTGTCAGTACAAAGTCTAGGTACTGGGTCAGAAGTTGAAGGAGCAGATGGCCTGCCGGCAACCATTGCGGAAGTTCCAGTATCTGGGGCAACCCAGGTCAGAAGGCCAATTGTCGGAGGGAGACAATATGCCATATCCGGATTAACTAATTCCGTAAATCCTGGAACCACAAGAATACTGGTTGAAACCCCAGAAACATTTGAAGTTGGGGATGTTTTGGATTTTGTTGATATAGAGCATCTTTCGACAGGACATGTTGTCACGGCAATTGGAGCCGCCTATGTTGATGTTACTCCAGCCCCATTGACAACATTTGGATCGTACGATTCCGCCAGAGGCGGGTTTGTTCAACAGACCGCCGCCATGGGCGGAACCTATATAGATACCAGTTCACAAATAGAACTTCTTGTTAAGGACAATGAAGTCGACGGACCAGTAACATTCTTTGCCCAGACCAACAAGGGCGGACGTTTTGAATGGTCATTTCTCCCTATGGAGGAATGGTTTCAACAGTTTATTGTCTATATTGACAAGCCAGAAGATCTCGTTACATACCTTACGGACGAGTATGGCAGAGCTCTCCCTCCAAACACTAGAGTCACATACTATGTTAGCAAGCCAAAATTTACGGAATTAAAAGAAAAGCTTATTGTCGAGGTTACTCCAGATCTAATACAGCAAGGGGATGACCAAATCTTCATAAGCGATGTCAGTGAAATCAAAATTGGAGACGAAGTAACCCTCGTGTCTAACGATGGAAATAAATTTACTGGCTATTTGGTTGCTGAAATAGACGATATAAATCTGTACATTCGCATATTGCCGCCCGTAATGCAAGGATCATTCGTACTTGTTGGATTGGAATTTAAAACCCCACTCGTTCCCGACAAAGAGGGTGGCCCTTTGGATATAGTGTTCACAGCTATTGATTCTTCGTCTAATGCAGCAGGAAGGCTAGGGACGAACAGGCTACCTTCGGATTTGGAACAACTACCAGTCCCCGCAGGAGACCTGAACGATTATAATCAGGACAGACTACGCTGGATGTCTGGATCCTTCGATGTGGCTGCGGTACCTTCAACAAGCCCAAATATTGCATTTGCTTCTTTGAGATTTATGCCAATAACTGACGACAAGCTGAATAGTCTTTCGGAAGAAGACCGGATGGCTTCTGTTTTGAATCAACAAACTTTGTCAGATGAAGAATTGGCTGAATTGGATGCTCAGGAAGATATATACCAACAGATTGTAACAGAGAGCCCAGATTTGGTAGCCGATGTAGAAGAAAGCGGAAGTGTATCACCAGACGGAACGCTGCCAGACACCATTGGTGAAGATTACATTTTTTCCCCATCTGAGGCTCAGCTTGGAAGTGTAACCCAATTTTCGTCTTTCTCTCAAGAAATGGAATTTATTTCTTTGCAACACGAAAGCCTTTCATTCCAATCTTCTGGTCCAAATGGAATAGGGGAATCCGAAGATGCATTGTCCGAACTTGGAGGGGTTGAAGTTGGAATTTTAGCTAGAGTGTATGAGACGGTTTATCCTGCCATTTTGGTTAAAAACGCAAGAGGCAGTGTCACGTCTAGATTAATTCTTCCTCCATATCCAGTATATTTTGCCTCTCCAATTCAGATGTTTTGTGTTCCAGAGTCAAGCAAAACGGTTACTTTCGGGCCGTTTTGCTGTACGGATGACCAGGGTGGGGAGGTTGTTTACAACCTCACACTTCCTGGAGTGTTCGCAGCGTCTGATATCCCTATACGTCTGGATTATATGGTTTACAACAGAGGTAAGGCGGTAAGTGGAGCAACAATAAGGGTTAAAATTTACGACGCCACAAGGAATTCTCAACAAATTTCAAATGAGCCTTGGAATTATGTCCCAGTCCTTGAGGACGAGTTGGGATCTATGTATCCCAATTGTAAAGCTCAATGTGGTCCAACATATTTGCAGATAACAGGTCGATCGCAAAGATTCAATCGAAGATCCAAAAACAGTGATGGATCGTATGCCTGGGCAATTGACAAACCCGCTTTCAATACAGTTCTTGGTAGAAAGAATACTGTTCCAATGCTAGAGGCAACATATCTCCCTGGATATGCTAAAGGAGGGTTTGGTATATCTACGACACAAGGGTTAGCCTCCTTTACAATTCCGGCAATCGATGTAGTGGCTAAACTTGTTATCGTGTCGGAAGTTGTCTGTGTGGATAATCCCGCCTTTTCGTGTGTGAGAACAGACTCTGTTTGGATCAAAAATCCAGTCTTGCTTGTCCTTCAAATACCAAGGGGAGGGTCACTTGCACTAAAATACCTGCTGTCAGGGCTTGATGTTCTACCTGTAGAAGCTGCAGTTGTAATGACATGTTTTGGTCAGCCAGTACCTGACAATATACTTGTTACTCTTAATGGATCAAGTCATCTCAAACACCAAGACAATTGGGCTGACGATGTCACGGTTTCAATCAAGGCGCCAACATATACACCTAGCCCACCAGGGTTGGGGGGATTCTGGATGGGTTTCGGATCTTCTATGCCCAATTCAGATTCTAATGCACCGCCTACTTTGCTGGTTGATGCACCAGAGCCTAGCTACTGGCCAGAAACGCCAGTCAGACCTTCAGTTGGAAAAACTATCGGAGGAATAGCTTCTGGATATATGGTCAGCCCTCATGGTTTAGTAACCATGCATGCAGAAGAAACTTGGGAAGGATTCGAACAGAGGGGGGATCAGGAAATATTCTCCGCCAGTGCATCTTACAAGCCACCAAATGCTAGGGGAGAATTCTTTGTTTCATCCACCGTGCCAGTTGAATGGTGGTCAACGGATGAGTTAGTACCAAATGATTTTTTTGTCCATGTGACAACTTGGAAAAACGGCTTACAGTATTTTGATGGGATTCCTGGGGCATACACAGATGGATGGACAACAGTAACCTTTGTAGCCGACATCCCAGCCTCGAAAAATAGAGGTTTTATAGGTAGCGACGACCCCGACATGTGGTCTTATGCGGTTGGAAAGTTCTACGATTTTGACAAGCCTGCGGTTGAAGTGACATTCGGAAATTCTCCATCCACGGCGTCTACTATACCGGGGCGCACAACTCAATTTTATGCAACTCGCCCTACAGACCCAGAAACTGGGAATCTGTTGGGTGAAGAGGATGAAAATGACGGGATGGCCTATGGATGGGCAGCAAGCAGATTTTCTTGGTGTATACAACTTCCTCCTCCGCCAGATAAGGAATGTAAAGATCCATTGGGCTGTTGCTGGCCTCCATGCGACAAGATTAAAATTTCCAGCCGCATGAGAATTTTAAACAAGCTTGGAATGCTCTTTCGCGGATGTACTAGTGAAGAAGAAAAGGCGTGCTGGTACATTACCGAGAAGGGCACTAAAGTATGCAAAGATCCAGCAATCATTTGGAAAAACCCATTAGATGTAAATTTTTATGTCAACGGAGAAACTGGCAGCACATACGACTTTGTTAGAGATGGAGTAACCAAGACAGAAATATGGGCTTATGTTACCTTTTCTGGCGAACCACTTCCTGTTGTGGCTAGAAGACATGATGTAAGAGACGCAACGGGTGTGCCAATGCCTATGCCACAAGTTGTTGTTAGCGACATCTATTACCTCGACCAAACATGGAACGAAACAGGAATTCTTGTCAGCAGCATAAAAGTTCGAGATGGTACGTTGTCTGTAGAAGATGTTTCACCTATGGTTTCGCTATGCCGAACGACCGCCACTAATGGCCACTATCATTCCTGTGTTGTTGACGACATTACTGGAGAAGGCGTAACAACTGGAACTTTCCTCGAAGATACCGTCACGGTCGCCATAGATCATATACATTCAATCACAAACTTTGAAGTCGAAAGTTCTGATGTTTCTGGTGCACACAGTCATACGCTTCTATCAATAGCAGTTATTACTGTCAATCCAATCAGCAACCAAACATGGAACATTTGTATAGAAGCAACACTCTCTTATGATGCGTCAAAAAGTCCAGTTGAGAGAACTAGTACATTTAGTATGTGCACCAGCCTCCAGTGGTTTGATTATTGGGATATAGAATTGCAAATGTCTCCTGTTGTTGTAGAAGAAGATGTAATGACAGAAAATCAAGGGTTTAATTTGGGGGCAAAATTGGAGCATATCCAGAATGGAAGTTCTGTTCCAATACTTGATTCAGAAGGAATTAGGGTTACTTTCGACGTGAAGGCTTATCAACCAAAAGTTAAAGACGGTCAAAATGTTCCAACATTTGACATGTCTGGAGAAGGAAAAAACGAGTCAACATCTAGGGCGGTGATTGAGGCAACAGCTACTTTAGCTACAGGAGGAAAGGTTTTTGCAAGAAAAGCAACAACTTCTTTACAGTCATCTCTTCAATGGAGTTCGTCTGTTGTTGGGCTTACTGACGAGCCTACTGACGATGATATTTATATCGCACAAGCAATTGAAAGAACTCACAAAGTAATGGGTGGAAGTCAAATATATGATGCGGTTGTAATGGCAGCCGACAGGTTAAATACTTGGCAAACGGATAACACCGACTGGAAATCGTCAGATAAAGTGGTGTTTTTACTGACAGACGGTTGTGAAAATTTATCCCAACGTACCATTAATCAGGTTGCATCTAGGTTGAGTTTATTATCAACCAACGAACGCAAACCATTTTTGGCATCTATGGTTTTTGGAAGCCCGTCACAGTACGATCTGGCATTAATGCAAAAAATCCGTTCTAGTACAGGAGGGGCTCTCGTGCGTATTCCGATCGGATATGACCCGGATTTTATGCCCGACAGAGTAGCAGAACTGTTTTCTTTGGGGATGAATATGTTCAACAGCGGAACCTATACGGGGACAATTGATGTGGGGGCTGACGCTGGAGCATTCGAATCTGTTGTGATTGATGTCTATGTGCCAGATGGAGCTGTAGTCACAATTTCTTTTAGATTCAGCAACGACGGAGATACATGGACTGAATGGTCATCAGCATATTCAATAACAGGAATAACTGTCATCCCAACAGGATTGGTGCAGGCCAGATATATACAATATGACATCAGGATGGTTGGTAATGGACAGTTCGAGTCTCCTATTTTTAGAGGCATACAGACAACTTATCTGAAGCCCAGCACAGATGTTTTCTTTATGCGTCCAATTCCTTTGGACGTTACTTCTGATGATTATGTAGGGGAAGTAGTGTTAAATCACGCAGGCACTACTCCAGATGGATCGGATGTAACCTACGGGCTATCACATCATGATACTCCCGAAAAATCAGACTATGCTGGGGTTACACACCCCTGGTTTAAAGCTAACCAAAGAGAAGTTGTTATGACAAGGTTCAATGAGCCAACTTTGACAAACAACAACAAGACATTTACAGCAATTAATGGATCGTGGCCGTCTGGTGCTGCAGTTGATGTTTATCTTATTAAGTCTGGCACGACAGAGGGTATATTATTGCCTTCAAAAAGTTATGTATTAAACAGCGAGACTGGAAAAATATCACTTCCAACATCTGTTACAAATGGCGACCGCATTATGGTTGACATTAAACCAGACAGCGTTTTACGTCTAGCCATAAGAGTGTTTAACGCCTCAAGGAACCCTGTAGAAATCGGTCAAATTACAGCTATGTATAACAAGACCAAGAGGGTTCGGCGCACATCTGAAGGAACTATAGTGAGGCACCCAATTGGGGATGAGATCGACGATAGCTCTAGTAGTTCGTCAAGTCTATCATCACTGTCTTCATAACAGTAAAGGTGTGTAATGGTTAGACGATACAATTTAAGAAGGTCGGACAATTCGCCGTTCGTTGGGCAAGCCATGGATCTTGTGACGGTTGATGGGACAACAAAGGTATCAACTGGATTCCCAGTTACCTCTGCCATAGTGTCTCATGTGTCAGGTGTGCCAACTTCTGCTCTTCGAATTGTATCAGAAACTGCAGAACAGGATTTGCAGGCTGATGTCGGGTCATCCCCTTTGAATATGACATTTTCTGGTTCGGAACCCATAATTGTACACTCTCTCGGAATTGATTTCAGCAGAGGGACTTTGTTGAGGCAATTTGACATATCAGTGGTAGTTGCTGGAGTTACCGTTAGCCATATAGCAGAAAGCAGTTCCATTGGAAGACATATTTTCGTTGACGGGCCGTTTATCCTCTCTGTTGGTGATTCAGTAAGCATATTTGCAGATATAGATGAGTCTCTTAAGAGTTCGTCGTCTGTGTCTACGGAAAGTTCTGCTTCTACCCTTGACATGGACTCGTCGCTATCCTCCCAGTCGCTCTCATCTTTGTCGTCTCAATCTATATCATCGTTGTCCTCTGAATCACTATCATCACAAACTATTAGTTTGTCGTCTAGCCTATCAAGTTTGTCTTCTGAAACCGTAAGCTCGGAGAGTAGTGCAAGTTCATCGTCAATGTCGTCCGAAAAGTCGTCCGTTTCAAGTATATCCAGTGTGTCGAGCCTGTCTTCTTTGTCCAGTTTGTCTTCTAAGTCTTCCAGTTCAAAGAATTCAAGCTCTTCAAATTCAAGTTCACACAACTCGGAATCAAGTAGTTCAAGTCCACAAACATCCAGTTCTTCGCAAACTCCGTCCACATCGAGCAAAAGTTCTCAATCATCAGTTTCTTCCGAATCGTCTATGTCTTCATCGTCAGAATCATCTTCTTCGTCTACCGGTCACTTGAGGGCTGTAGGGTGGATTAAATACTCTCCATGTACGATTCAATATGTCGAATATGGCGGACCGACAGCCGTGGACGAGGCCGTTGGTTTGTCAGTTGATTCATATTTGGAGGACGGATTTCTTGTATCTATAACGGGAATAGCTGCCCCAACAATTGTGCGCTTTTCCTATTTGGCTGTTTAAAAAATTTGTATAATTACTCCGATCACAAACAGTCAAAGGAGTATTTATGACAAAGTGGACAGCCGCAGACATCAAACGCCTAAATGAAATCGTGATTGCTAATGGTGGGGCTGGAATAGCAGCTTTCAAGAAAGCCAGCAAGGAACTCAATAGATCAGTTGCTTCCTGTGAAAAACGATATTCAAGGGGAGAACTTTCCGATTACAAAACTGCTCCATGGAGCACTCTTGAGAATAGGCGCCTCTATGCATTAAGACACGAGTGTAAAAAATCATACCACGAGATTGCCGAAGTTCTCAAAAGAACCCCAATTGCCTGCGAAAGACAATATCAGCGGGGGGATTGGAGCGATATGCCGTCTGATGCCGAAGAACTTGTCAAATATATCCAAGAGGCTGAAGAAGTTGAGATAGTTGTCGAAAAAGAACAAGAACACGAAAAAGAAGATAAGTATAACGAGTTTGTTGTCCAGTGGTTAGTAACAGCCGTTCATCTCGATATGGATCGCCTAAATGTCATGACGAAAGATGCCTTTGAGGCTAAACTAGAGAAAGTTTTGAATTGCCCCGACGCCAAACTTGCGGCCAAAATTAAAATATCTGATATAACAATTCCGTTCAAAGAAATCAAGCGTCTTGCAGCAATTGAAATTCACCGATTGGGCTGGGACTATCCAAAAGAACGAAGTCTTGGGCAAGGTCGTTTTTTGGTAGTAGGAGACAGTCACGGAAAGCACATGAGCCGTGAAATGTTTGATTTACTTAAAGTGGTTAATGAAACTCTTAAGCCAGACAAGATTATTCATAACGGAGACATGTCTGACGAGGAAGATGAAATCAGTTATTTGTGGAACGACCTTTTTAAGCAAAAACTAATTGTTGTTGGTGCTCAAAGCGAATGGGCATTACTCCGGAGTCAGAAATGTCAGTATGATGTGGTTAGGGAAAGCGTAAAGCTTGGCAACAAACTTGTTGTCACCAATCAACACGAAATGGGAGATTATGTTAAGAAAAGTATTGGCAGGGTTGACACTCGCACCCTCCCCGATTTTGCCATCCTAAACACTCACAGACACGAGTTTTACACGCATTGCGGTTATAAGGGACGCAAAATGGTTGCCAGTCCAGGGTGTATGTGCGAAAGGCACATTAACAGAACCGACAAAGTTCTGCATTATAAGATGGGAGGATGTCCCCCTCGTGTGCGAAAGACATATCTTTTTGGACATAAAAAGTACAACAAGCAAATGCAAGACAGTAAACGATGGGAACAGGGCATATTAGTGGTAGATGTTGACAAAGATGGGAATGCAACAATTACCCCTTGCCGCATTTATCAGACGAGTCTTGGCTTTACAATGTCGTATTTTGACAAGATCATCGGCGAAAAAGGGGTAAGATCACCAGACAAGAAGATTTTCTTCAATGGAGATATACATTGTGTTATGCACGATCCAAACATATTGGATATGCAAGAACAGTTTTGCCAAGATTATAAGCCAGATATGCATGTTAATATTGGCGATTTGATGGATGGCCGTGCGGTTAATCACCACATGGGAGGTACTGAGGGCCCAGCTTTTTACCACAATAGCGATGGTTGCCTAACATATGGACATGTTATGAAAGAGATTGCAACCATACGATGGGTGGTTCAGAGAATGAAAAATTGGGCAAAAGAATCCCATCTCATTATTGGAAATCACGAGAGGTTCCTTCTGGACTTTGTTGCTCGATATCCCCAACTGCAGGAGTTGCTTGATCTTGAGTTTGTCCTAGACACAAAAAAATTAGGAATTCAAGTAACCAATCTTAAGAGAACCTTGGATTTTAATTATGTCAGGTTTATTCACGGAGATCAGAAGATGTTTGGAGGTATTGGTGGGTCAAAGGTTGACAAAGTTGCTAACTGTTACGGAAACAATACAGTTATGGGCAACATCCACTATTCGTGTATCAGGTCTGGTTGTTACTCTGTTGGAATGTCTGGCAGACTAAATCAAGACTATAACGAGGTTGATGCGAGTCAGTGGGTTCATGGGTTTGGTTATGCCAATGTCTTCGATGGTAAATGTTTTGTGACTCTCATTACCATTATAGATAACAAGTTTAGGATAAATGGCAAGAATTATGTTCCAAAGACCCCTGAACTGTGGAATGTTCCAGATTATAAGGCAAATTTGGCCATTGAATTCGGTCGGAGCGTGGGAACAGCCAACAAAAACTCCCCCAATAAGGTCAGAAGCCCTGCCAAGACGGCTGGCAAGCCTGTGGAGACATCCAAGACCATTTTGCGTACGAATGTCTGGTCAAAGGACAAACGGGCAAGAACAACGAATAAGAGGGCATGAGAATCAAAAAGAGAGCTTGGTCAGACAAGCGAAAAAATCATCTTGTTAATTTCTATGCCTTCGAACCAGATTCGAAAGGCAGAGTTGCTGTATTTACCCCTCCATTTGCCTGGCAGAAGAAAGAAGATGCTGTCTCGCAATATAACATGGAACGTGAGGATAGAAGATTTACTCCGCCATATCGAGGCATGGTTTTACATGTTGTTTTAGATATGTCATCTGGAAGACTTTATTTACCTGACAAAGAACAAAAATCACTTTTCCAAGAAAAGCCCGATCTACAAGGTATGCTCGATGCTATTAAAATTAAGATTGAGCAGCTAATTGATATTACCCCTATGGCTCCGCCAATCAGGGGAGACCCTCTGGATACTATTCGAATTAGAAGGTTGGGTGATTTCAAGTCTGTTGCAGGTTTTGTCAGGCAACAGATATCTGATCAAAATCAATTCTTGGTAGACCTTCAAATCCCCGTCATAGAAGCAAATATATCTTTAATGCCCAAAACGGCAGAACAATTATTTGGCTCTGTTGATGTGGCATCTAAAAAGCAAAGTTTATTCGTTGGTTCTCCCAATACAGTCGAATTTGCTGTGAGGGAGGGGTCTGGCCCATCACTGGTTGACAATGTAATAAACTATGTAAAATCTCCTTTTATTTTAATCAATATTTCTCCACAACTAAAAGTTAGTGAGGCCGACAAAGAAAGACTGGTTGTTTTGGCTTATAAGGAGTATGCTATTACCAATAGACCAGATTTGCCAAGCAGTCGGGAATCACCACAACTTCAATCGTTCAAATACTTAATGTATATTGGATGGAGTTTTCGTGAATTGTGTATGTTTATATTCAAACCTGAAGATGTTCACAACTTTGGCACATTGATGAACAGGGCGGCATTTATTTACAATGCAGCAAAATCTCTTCATCAAGATGGATATAAAGATTTAACTACGAATCCGTATTACTACAGTTTCAAAATTGGAGATGATTTTCCAATAAATGTTCCTCTGGAGGCTGGGGTTGATGTTTATCAACAGGATTCAAGTCACGACATTTTTCACTTTGTTTACTTTGATCCAAAAACATCTTGCGTCACAATTCGAACACCACTTTTTTTAGATCCAAAACTTATAGTAAAGATATTTAAGCCTAAGTCGGCAATATTTACCGCACAATATGACACAACTGACAAGTTGTTGAAAACAAATTTTAAACCCGAAACCATAGAGGGGGATCAAGCAGGTACTGTAAAAGCTTTAAAGCTTGATTTGTCAGAAAAATCTGGAATAGGTTCTGACCAAATAAAGATGAAACAGTGGAATTATTCTGATGTTCATTTTCACAAAAAACACATTTCTGACTATCCACAGGCAACTGAAATAATCAAAAACTTATGTAGGCGAGTCACCGAAAAAACAGACCCCGAATCCGAAAACAAGACGGCACAAATACAATTTGACGATCTTGAGGTTGTTGTTGGCCCATTTCAAGAACAGTATGGTTTCCTTGGTGGATATGTAAACAAGGAGATTATGAAGGATAAGTTTAAAGGGTCTACAACCATCGAACCTTATCCAGGATTGGTTATTACCCCTCCAGTCATCTTGATTGACAATACGAAATGTCCATCCGTTGGTGATAGAACGCATGTGATTATACATGAATACAGACACCATATTAATGTTCAACTTTACATTAAATCTAACAAAATAGATACCAGTAAATTACAACATAAATCAATTGAAGATGAAGTTAAATTTATGGTGCAATATTTGCAGAGTCCAGATGAGCGGTTGGCTCACAAAACTCAATTTAAGTATATGTTAGGAATAGGGATGTCAAAAGAGCAGATATTGAGGCATCTTATGCACGGAAAACCAACAATTAAGCAGATTCCTCTTGTCAAAGAGTATTTATCGATTATCAATGATGCAGCGAAGGAAATCGAGGTTGAAGAAGAAGAAGATGCTGCAGCCGAACAAATCAGTGCTGACATAAATGCAAACCTTCCAGATTTTGAGTCCTTCAAAGAATTTTATGATCCAGAAGATTAAAAAAGTTGTATAATTGCCTCATGGAAAGCCAGATTAACACTATAAGTGGCAACATGAGCGTTACGCTACATGCATTGCTTAAAATTGATTCCTCTATCCGTAATGGACAACTCGTCTATGCTTATAGACAGGCAAGTAAACTTCTTGCTGACCTCCGTAGCGGAAATTGTGATGTTGATATTACAGTGCGACAGCAGCTTTTGTCGTCAGTAAAGAGAACCGTTCTCTTTCTTAAACCACTTATATCTCCATATGCTCAAAATCAGTCTAGTATAGATATCGTAAGGAGAAGTTGCCAATGTCAGAGCCAACAGAACAGTGCACAGTGATCAAAGAGTCTATTTTTTGTCCGGAAGCCGTAAACAGTAAAATGCAGGAACTTATTTCTGAATTTTACCTTCCTAACTGGGTTCTTTTTGATTTACATGGCAAAGAAAGAAAGTGTCATTCGTGTTCATCTGAATTGTCAGAAGTTTGTGTTAGAGGGGTGTCTCTGTGTTTGAATCCCCAACATATTGGTGATGTCCAAGTTGAGTTTTTGTGCAAAAAATGTTATTCAAACTTCTTTCTTCATTTTCGCAAAGTGTGTACAAACATATACGATTTTTTGAATGTTCTTGACAATACGGCTCTTATATCAACAGAAGAGCCTATTCTTCGTGACAAAATATTGCCATCCGACAACAATGTTGCCGACATCATTATGGCAGACGACAGGACAAAAAAGGAGCAATCTGTATGTCAATGATAAAAAGAGCGGTTATGAGAAGTAGGGTTGTTGTATCACAGCAATTATTGGTGTGTCCTTCTTGTGGGCATAAAGATGTTGGTAAGCCTAGAAAATGTCCCAGTTGCAAGAAAACAACTATGACAGTCATTTGCGACCACCATGACATACTCCCAATCCCCTGAAGGGGATGGGATTCTCGCTTCCCCGACTTGGCTTGCTCTTGGTCAACCAAGAGTAGAGGTCAAATCTCCACGAGCGTTAGTTCCCGACAGTCCGTCGGTACTTGCAGGAAGTAAAACTTCTTGCACTCTATTATACAACAATTTCTCTTGAATTTCTTTTTTTGTATAATCTTTTTGGATAAGCTCGCTTTCATCCCAACCTATGAAGGGGTGGTCTTCCCGCTCGGATCTATAAAAGAAGGGATCATATGCCAGCAAAGATTGTCGTTCAAAATGTATTTTCAAGAATCTATGGAGAGCTTCCCTCCCATCTTGAGCAAGCAATTTCCAAAGAACTATCATATTGTGTTCTAAATCAAGAGCACATAGTAAAGAGCTTGGCCGAACGGGATTTGGCAGCTAGCAACTGGGATGGACGCATAGAACTTTTTTGGCCCAGTAAGGGGAATTGCTTTTATACTGGGATGATGTCGGATGTTCTATATATCCTAGATTCTGCTGGGTTTAAATATATCATCGATGACCGTCGCATCGTTCCAGTCAGAAATCTCACAGACAAGATGAAATTTATTCTCCCCCCTGGCAAATTTGAACGCCCATACCAGAACATTGTGATGGCATCATTATACAAGTCTGGGAGAGGGATTTTACAGGCGGCAACCGGTAGCGGAAAAACTTTTATGATCTGCAAGCTGATTGGGTCCATTAAAACTGGACCATTCCTGTTTTTTGTTCCCAGTGTGGATATTATGGACCAAGCTTATGAGTGTTTATCAGATTGTTTGACCGTTCCAATTGGAAGAATAGGAGATGGAATATTTGATATTCAACAAATTAATGTGGTGATGATTCAGACGGCTGTAAAGGCTATTAAGAGACACGATCCTAATTTTAAAGTTTCTGATTATAGATTCGACGAAGAGGATTCTTGGGATAGTTCTCCCGTGGAAGAAGATAAAGCTAAGGCAATTGACAATCTCATTCGTTCTGCTGCGGGGGTTTATGTGGACGAGTGCGTTGATGGAACTACAAAAATTATAACGGATAAAGGGATTATCCCAATCAGTCTGGTAAAAACAAGTGGATGCAGCAGAGTGTTGACATATGGTGGTTTTTCGGAGATAACAGGATGGAAAAACAAAGGGAAGAGAAGAACGATTCTAGTAACACTATCGAACGGTAAAGCGATACGGTGTACACCAGACCACCCGATCGGGACATTAAGGGGCTGGACACGAGCGGACAAACTAAATCTTCAAGACGAGATACTTTGTGTAGATACAGTTGTAAAACATGGCTCGTCCCAGAGTATATGGCATACAAGTTGGGCGACTGTCACAAAAATCACAGATATTCAAGAGACTGATGTCTACGATATAAGTGTTAAAAATGCTTGTGCTTTTTTTGGAAACAATATCTACGTTCACAACTGTCATCATGCGGCATCAAAATCGTGCCAGACTATTATGGAGGCATGTACCTCCGCTTATTATAGATATGGTGGAAGTGCCACTCCGTTCCGAGAAGACGGTGCCGAAAAAATGATTAAGGCTCTATTCGGAAAGGTTATTCAAAAGGTCAGTGCATCTTGGCTCATCAGAAACAAATATTTAGTTAAGCCATATATTTTTAATGTTAGAATGTCTGGCATGCACGGAGATTGGAAAAGTTATCCTCAAGTTTACAAAAACTATATTGTTGAAAACGACGACCTTCATAAGTTGGTTGCAAAAATAACTCTTAGAATGCATCAATTGGGTGTCCCAACCCTTATTCTTGTTCAACAATATAAACACGGGAATACTCTACACAAGATTTTGCCAGATGTACCATTTATTAGGGGGGATATGCCGAGAAAGAAGAGGCGTGAAACAATTGCATCTCTTCGTGATGGTTCTCTCCCTTGTGCTATAGCAACAACATTGGCAGACGAAGGCTTGGATGTTGAGAGACTTGGATGTGCGGTTATTGCTGGAGGCGGTAAATCCTGTACCAGGGTATATCAGAGGGTTGGCCGTGTTATTCGCTCATTTTCAGAAAATGGAATTGTTAAAGATAAGGCTGTTGTTTTCCTGTTTCATCATGAAGTTCCAATTCTCGATAGACACGGAAGACGAGTTGCAAGCATATTAAGAGAAGAACCAGAATTTAAGATTATTAACACAACTTATGATAGAGTTATGGACGATGTGAATTCGTTATTTTGTCCAGATTCTGTCGGAATTTTTGATTAGGAAAACTTTTGAAACCTCAAAACATTGATTTCTTTATTGAAGACCAAACTGTTGGACTTTTTTGTGTCCAACAGCTTTGTGAGATTCTTAAACTTGTACCAATCAATTGGGTTGGAAACAAAAAAAGAATGTTGCAAAAGTTAATGGCTTTTATAGATAACAATGTTGGTTCATATGATTCGTTTTTTGATGCTTTTTCAGGGAGCGGAGTTGTCTCCATGGCTGCGGCGGCGAGCGGTAAAAAGGTTATTGCCAACGATGCTCTCATACTTTCGACTATATGGATAAAACATGTGTTGTCTGGAGTTGTGCAACCTCTTTCTCCAGAAGAAATTTTATTTCTTATTAAGGCCGCAGAATCTAAAACTGGAGATGGTGGTGTTGGATTTATTGCAAACTTATACAACGGATCTGTTTTATCAAAAGATGAGGTGTCTTTTATTAATGCCTATAGAAATGGTGTAAAAGTTTTATTTGGCAACGCCATGTCTATTGGAAAACGCATTAATAATGGCATTTTGTTAGACGCATATGTTGATCTTAACTCTGGGAACATTATTTTTGATAGAGGAAGCGGTTATCCAGAAAAAGCCTCATATGCTATGAATATGATGTGTATTCATATTTTACAACAGGCATTTATGGGAGGCCGTTGTTACAAAAGTCAACTTCTTGCAATTTCTGAAAAGAGAATGCAAGATATTGGACGGTCAAGTTTGATTGACAATTCGGAACGATTATCAAAACACTTTAATTTTCAAAACAGCAAAATAATAGAATTATGTTCCTTTATTGCTAGAAAGCTCTGCCCAGTTGACATTCTCAATATGGATGCAGAGGCGGCTATTAAAGCTTCTCCCGTAACTGATGTTTTGTATATTGATCCTCCATATGGAGGATACAATTCTGATTATGCCTGGATGTATAGGGTGTGCGAAGAGTTTTTAATGGGCCGGCTTCTTGAAGATTCCGAAGATCTCAGAGAAACAACTGTTAAATTCAAAGGAAAAGATTTCGAAATGGATAAAGTATTTAGAGTTAAACCAAGGAAGAACTACAAGGAAAATTTTGTATCATTGTTGGATGCCAGTAATCAATTTTCCTCATGGATTATTAGTTTTAATGAGAGTTCTTTTTCCTCAATTAGGGATATTGTAGATATTGTGGAATCATTTAGAAGCGATGTTGTGGTTGAATCCATTAATGGATATCGTTATAATTACCGAGACAACGATGTTAAATCTGGCAGCGAATACATGATTTTTGCGAGAAAAAGTTTATGATTGATCGGCTTACAGATAATGATATCAGCAATTCTGTTGCTGAAATTAATGGATTTAGTGATGGAGAAAGCAGGTTTGTTAGGATTAACAGTGTGTTGTTACACATATGCTCTATTCTCGGTTCGCCAGCAAACAAAATTTCATTGTCAGTAATGGATAAGTGTTTGTCAAATCCTTCGGGTCGAGGAAAAGAGCCATCGTGGGAAACAATATCAGATTTTACAGTTGAAAATTTTAAGACAGGAAGATGGTCTCCTCATCTATCAATTCTTGACATCGCTTATATGTCATTCTCGATGGACGAAATGTGTGACTGTAATGGCATTGTTTTAGACTGGATTGAGAGTAAGGTCAGTTCTGTTATCCGTAATTTAGAAAAGGGAAGGATGTTTTTCCCTTTCAAGATGAAGGTTGGCAGGGTAAGTGTTTGGATCGAAACCTACAATCGATATCTTTTGACCAACGGATATTTATGGAAACAAACTTCAGAAGGACAAAAAAGGGGAAGTAAAAGTTTTGTTTCAAAAAATTATGTTTATCAGTTGCCTATTGTCCCTCAACATCTCGTTAGCCTTACAACCCCTCATAGCGTGTTTAACGCAATATATAGAATGAGGAACAAACTGCATGGCCAGCTTAAGCATCTTGCGGGGTGGGGCACCCTAGAGGATGTTGACGAGCATATCAAGGTTGCATATTGTTCTGATTTTTTAAAATCACTTATTGATCAGACTGATGATTCTGTCAAAAAACATTTTATTTCTTATGAGGCTTCTGGATTGGAGCCAATCGTCTATATAAAGATGATTCATAACATTGCTAAATCTTTATCCCCATTTCAGGGTGTTGAAATTACAAAAGAAACAGTTGTGGGTTTGAGGTTGCCTGCGAGATATTTGTTAAACATAAAAGAAATAATTAGGAGAAATAACAGTGCACATCTACAAAGTTTTATTAGACCAAAAAATGCCCTAGAGGCACCCTTAGACTATATAGATAAAGGTGCCCTGGGGGCACCCATAATGGGGGTGTCAGGTGCCCTAGGGGCACCCACAGTAGGGGGTCAGGGTGCCCTAGGGGCACAAATTAGAGGATCAAAAAACACATCTAACTCTCTCAATACAAACGAGTTAGATAATAACAGCGATTTACCCTCTATAACACCTATTATTAAGAATACTAATTGTATAGAAGACAAGGAAAATAAATCAATGAATGAACCATCAAATATTAGAACTGATGTGAAGACTCTATCTCTAAATGATATGTCATATAATGATGACATGAATGAAGAACTTCAAGATAAATCAATGAACGAAGAACAACTGTCTGAATTTGCTTTTAGTAATCCAGCTTTTGTTCCAGTTGATGGTTTGGACGCCAAACTAATTATAGAAAGATATCATCCTAAAGTGGTCAAAGAACTAACAGAAGAAGACCGAAGGAAAAAGGTGGAACAAAAGTTAATGGCAAAAATTAAAATTCGCCCAACAACTGAACACAAAACAATTTTGAACGATTCTCGGATGTTTATGACAGACTATAAACGAATTTTCCAAGAACACAGCCCCGCTGCAAAATTTTCACCAACAAAAGATTACAGGATTGATAATTTGAGTCACATTAAAATTGTTCTCGACAAGTTATATCAATGTGGAACTCTTGATATTGATGTGCTTCACTCATGGATGCACCACACAGCCGAAGCGTTTAAAAGGCGTGTTGGATATATCACAGTTTCTTTAATGGAAAAAACATGGGATTCATTTTCAAGACAAATGATTTCTACAGAGGTGGTAAACAACAAGAAGCAAACAAAGATAGCTGTTAAAGAGGCTATCAAGAGGGATACAATCGGCGAATCAATGAGCAGCTATTTTGAAGCTGGACTGACCCCTATGGCTGCCTATAAGGCTTGCCGATACTGGGGGGTTGTTCTGACGGCCCAATATCTAGCCTCCAAAGGTTCATCTGAAGATGCAGTCAGTACAATTGAGGCAGCTCTATCTGGTCAGTATCACGGGGACTTGGCCGACATCTTTGCCTCGACTGTTAAATATGAGGTTGGCACATCTGGAATGATTTTGTCGGACTGGCGTGTCAGATTGGCGTCGTTCGTTGCCAAGGCCGGGAAACTAGAAGCCCTTCGTATACAAGGTAGCGAAAAAGAGTGGTGCGATAAATTTATTTCTGGATTTTCTAGGAGGCCTTAATATGTTAGACAAAAACATTAACGACATTAACGATATCAACGATATTAACGAGGATCATAAAAATATTCTCCCCGCTCCAGCAACTGTGTCTACCGAGGTATGGCAATGCCACACTCGCGAAATGGAGGCCAGGAGGCTCCTAGCCCAGCTAGATCACGCTTCTGTTGACGATTTGGTATGTGAAGATACAGATATTAAAATAGCTTCATCTATGCATGATAAGCCCTGGAGAATGTGTGATAAAGATAGCACATCCGTGATGAAGTTTATTGTTGAACAAAGGGATAAGTGGGCTAATGGTGGGTATGTAATCATTATCGAGGCTGGGCAAAAGGAAAGAGAAAGAAGGCGCATACTTAACTTTCTCATTTATCAAGCAATACTTTCAAAATTCAAAAATTACAACTATATTGCTCGTATTTACGACTGGCAAGCCATCTTAAACGATTTGAGCCAATACAAAAATCCAAGCCGCCCAATTTATATTGAGAGTATGAGCAGAATTAGTGTCTTAGGAATTAACGAATTTAACCTATTGTTGGCTCCAAAATTTAGGCATGATTTGGATGTCATTTTAACAAGCATTCTTCGAAAGAGAAAAATCAGCGGAATGCCAACCATTATAACCCTTTCAAAACCATCTTGGGATGTGATTGACAAGGGTGGAGATAACTATGGTACACAAATTGTAGAACTGTTACAGACGGCTCACGATGAAGAAATAGATAAAATTATTCGAATTCGTGTTGGCGGTGGTTCTATTGGGTGGGAAAAGGTGGGAGATTAAAATGTCAAACATTCCATTATTAGGGAACCAGAACATAAATGTAAACGACTTTTTAAGGGGGGCGCCTCTTGTTCCAAACCCTCGTCTAAACAGTATGGCCGTTCGTGAAGAACAGCTTTTTATGCATCTTCTGTTTAAAGAAGCAGGCTTGTTAGAACAGGCGATGGATTCAGGCATTACATATAGGTGTTTTCAAAATCGTGATATGGGAAAATTATATGCAATAGCTGCTGAATATTTTCAAACTTATAATGGGGCATTATTGACTCGTCCGGCACTTGATTGTGTTTTGGCAAAAACTATGACTCCAGAGGAGGCTGGAAATTTTAGAACCAAATATGACGACGCTACTACCCAGTTTGGTATTAAAAACACTGACTATCAAATGTTGCGCGAAAACATTGAATCTAGGTTTGTACAGAGACAAGCGTGGGCTGTCTGTCAAAAGTTTGTTACTGAATTGGCAGAATCAACAGACAATCAGAAAAAACTTGTTTCTCAATTCCAACAATTTGCCTCTGAAATCTCAATATTTGGTGATTCCAATTCATTTGTTCAGGCAACATCATTAGAGGATTTAATTGAAAGCAAGATTAGAAAACAGTTGATCGACCGTAGAGATCATCCTGAAAATTATGTTGGAATCAAGTGCCTATATCCAGAAATTGATGCCGACTATAACGGGTTTAAAAAGCGTCGGTATATGGTTATTACAGCAACTGAAGGCGGCGGAAAATCAACCTTTATGATTAATCTTGGTTTTAATATGGCTTACGGAGGAAATAATGTCGTATATGTAACCATCGAGGTTAATAACGAGGATGTTGGCTATAAACTTGTGTCTCTACATTCTAACGTTAATCAAAACCGTATTCAACGAGGCGGCTCCGGAGCTGGAGATGGACTTGCTCCTTTCATTATGTCCGAGTTGGATGCAGGGATGAAGAGTATCATCGATTTAGGAATTGGTAAACGATTTCATCTGATTCAAGTTCTCGAAAACACATCTCGCGACACAATCTGCAGGCTTGTACAGAGAATTCGAGCGTTTCAGAGAGTTGATGTGGTTATTATTGATTATCTTCAGGTTGTTGGTCGCGAGGTAAATTTTGGTGAGCGTGTAGACCAGGCTATTGCAGATGTGTCTAATAAATTTAGAGCTTGGGGTCGTCAAAACAATATTTTGATGATTACGGCGAATCAAATTAAAGCAGACAAGGGCCGAAAATTACAGGAAGATGTAAAAGATGATGATGTTCTCATAACCAAGGGAGACACATCGGGGTCTAAAGAAATTTCAGGAGCCGCTGACTATATGTTTGGTATCTGGGTTCCAAGATCTAAAGATAAAATGATTGTCTTTTCAACAAAGAACAGACACGGGAAAGACGCACAAAAATATACTATGTCATTTGATCCAAATACGGGTCGAGTAGCTCAAATGGGAGAATTTGGAGAAAGCGAAGATATTACTTTAGCGGTTAAAAGTAAGAAAGAAAGGGATAGAATCCGAAAAAACTTTTCTGCCGGCGACAACTCGACAATGATGGACATCCCTGGGACATTAGTTGGAGAAGAACCTCCAAACGAAGTAAGTAATCCAAAACTATCGTGGGCTGGGAACCCAGATTTAAACGAGAGTTACTTAGACCCATGAACAAATTTTATCACACACACATTTTAGATGCGGTCAAGAAATTGGATTTAAAAAATTTCATTGAGCGTGAAACGGGTTCGTCTTTTGAAAAAGTGGGTCAATCGTGGACAACCCCATGCCCCCTGCATAGAGAAAACAAACCATCGTTTGTTCTCAAACTTGAACCAAATGGGGTTTGGTTATTCCACTGTTTTGGGTGCGATGCAAGCGGAACAATTATTGATTTTTGCATGGAATATTTTAATGAAACAAGTCCATGGAATGCAGCTTTACTCGCAGCAGAAAAGGAAGGCTTAAAACTTGACGAAAGTGTGATTGTTAATGCTTTGCAAAATGCGACAGTACAAGATAATCGCCAAAAGGATGTTCTAATTTCGCATTTTGTAACATCGTGTGTGTGTTGTAAATTACTTCGAGTTTGCAATAAGGATGAAAAAACTATGTCTTGGGTTGCCAGGGCATATGACTCTATGAATAAAATTCTTGATGACGATACATCTCGAAGAGAATCTTTTGAGACTATTGGTACCGAAGCCTCAAGGATGGCAACTGAAATAACACAGGAGAAAATTCATGAATGATAAAAATCCAGACCCCCTGACTATCCCTCGACAAATTCCTGAATGGGAAGAATATTTTATGAGGATGGCCGAAAATGTCAAGACCAGATCCAAAGACAGAAGTACTCAAGTTGGTTCCGTTATTGTCGGAGATGGTCATACCGTCTTAAGTGTTGGTTATAATGGGTTTCCAAGAAACCTAAAAGACGATGTTGAAACTAGACACACCCGACCAATCAAACTACTATATACTGAACATGCAGAGCGCAACGCCATCTATTCTGCGGCCAGAAACGGAGTAAGACTTTTGGGATCCACAATGTATGTTACTGGAGGAGGGTCTCCTTGTGCAGACTGTGCTCGCGCAATAATTCAGGCTGGAATTGTAAAAGTAATTTGCATAGATAAAAAATTCGAAGGTAAAAGTTCATTATGGGAAGAATCGTGTGCCGTTGGAAAGGAAATGCTTGTGGAAACTGGCGTTGAGTTTGTCACATTAGATAAAAACTACCGTTGTTATTAAACCAACAATCGAGGTATTAAATTAGTATATCTTCAAAAACACTCTTAATTACCTCACGGGGGGAGAATGGTTATTTCGCTCAAAGTCAGTAATCAGGGCAAATTTTGGCTGTGGTGGCCATGCCCATGCAACCCGCCGAGCAGCGAATAAATCATGTAAACCTCCCGAATTGTGTAAATCAATCATTGAGGTATTTACAAAACGGGGTGGGGTTGTCCTAGACCCATTTGCTGGCACGGGGGCATCATTCTTGGGGCTCAAATGGCGGGGAGGATAGCTGTAGGCAACGAACTGGAGAAAGAACAAATTCAGGCTTACAAGCAGGCCTGTGTTGAAATAGGGAATTTGTTTGACACCTTAGATTCTGACGCTATTTTTGAGGGCGATTTTTTCGACCGCAAATGGAAGCAGGAACCTTTTGTCGACTTTGTTTTTACCGATCCTCCATTTTTCGACTTGGACAAACGCAAAAAGTCTCCACGGTTTTGGGCTGGAAAGGGAAGTAAGGAACGCCATATGACTCCGTTTAAAAAGACCCTTTACTCATCAAAGGCCGATTGGATTGAATTTATGACCCGTTTTGGTCGAAGATCTATGGAGTTGGCCAAACCTGGGAAATATATGGCATTCTTTATGGAGGATGCATATTTAGATGGCCGTTATGAAAAACTAACTCATTTTTCCAGCATGACAGTCGAGGCGTCGGGATGGATTCCTCAAGGGGAATATATCTGGTATAATGAAGCTAGAAGACCTGGTATTTTTGGTTATCCTGTAAAAATGATTACAAACAGAACTCACACCAGCATTTTGTTTTTTCAAAAGGCAAAGATATGATAGATATTGTGGAAACAGCCACTCGTATTGCTAGTTCCGGATTCCTCATAAAGATGAAAATATCTGCTTGGGCTGGATTTATTCCTTCTCGTCCAGAGTGGGGGGATCGTATGATATGTTCTATACCTGCAGATGCCAAACAATCTGTTGATAGGGCAAAAAAGGTAATTAAGGATACACTGTATCGAAGAGTTATTCCGTGCTATGGAGGGCTGTTTATCCCCAAACACACGATTCCAGAGTGGATTAAAGAACATGAAGAGGCAAAAGCTAAATTGGCTGCCATTGTAAATGTTATAGCAAATTCTATTGATACATTAAGAGACGCTGCATGTTTGGCTGCGGCTGCACAGACAATTAAGGTTTGGGAGAAAAGACACCCAAAAGAAGGGGATCCTCCCTTGTCTATCTCTTCTCATGCATCCAGTGTGGTGAATTCAATTATGCCATCCAAGGAACAGGTTTTTGAAAAATTTAACATACAAAGGACAATTAACACTCATTATTTTCTTGTTACACAGAAAATGGATTTTTTAACCGATGGAGAAAAACGCGGTGCAGCTTGGAACACTATTGATGAACTTGTGGCTGGCAACATTAGAAAATTGGTTAAAAGATTAGAATATGCGATACTACAAAAAGCCGGACATAAAAGAAGATTCGACAGAGCAACAGAGACGGTTATTACTTTTAGGAATACAGATGTTATGCCAGAATTAGGACTTTCGGCAGATACAGATGAATTATATAATCTAGTAAACAACAAGGTTTCCTGTGAAGTTAGCTCATCAGCCTTGTTGGGGGCAATGACAAGCCTCACAAAAAAAGCTAAAGAATTGTCAACAGTTTCGGCTATTATTAGGAGACTGGGATAATGGTTTTTTCAAAAAATGGAGTCATATATACAATTTACGACGGACGCCGCCGCCCTGTAATGATCTGCAGAATAACAAAAAGACATACAATGATGTATATCTTTATGCGATATAATAATATGGGCGAGGCTGATAAACAAAAATTAAGGGGATTGTATGCCATGGTAATCAACAACGGGAGTGTTGTTGATCTAGATGGATGCAGTCTCGGAGATTTAGATGCATTTTTATCGTTTAAAGAACAAAAACCATGCGGTTAACTTGAACCCGTAGATGAAACCTCTCAAATGGAGTAAAACATGTCGGAACAATTGCAGAATGTTGAAATGATGCGATTCCAGGTTATGAATTGGCGTATAGCCTCTAACTATCATATGGATGTTGCAACCCCTGCAGTTATGGCATATGCGCTGATCACATCTGGGCCAAATAGTGTTACTAATATTTTCAGCATACTTAATGTTGATACTAAGGTACTTCTAGAGTCTCTTGACAAAACGATAAACGACTCATTAATTCCGAAGCGTAAAACGAAAGCCTCTGAAAATATTGCCGTTTCTCTTTCTACTGGAGGACGAGAAATCATAAGAATCTCATCAGAGATTTGCAGTTTGATGGGGGATCCGTCTCTTAACACACATCATGTTATGCTTGCGATTCTAAAGTCCTCTGCCGCCATGTCTAAAATCTTTAGCAAACATGGAGTTGTTTATTCTGAGTTTATGCGTGTTGTAAAGCAGACTACAGTTCCTCCAATTCAGATACCTCCGCTAGAAAAAAACAAAAAAGAAGTAACACCTAACAATTCGGGTACTGTTGAAGCTGGCTCCGTTGATAATCCCAGAAAACAACGGCCAGTAAACGACAAAGAGGTCTTGAGCAAATATTGCAAAGACTTAACCGAACTTGCATCGCAAGGAAAATTAGACCCTGTAATTGGTCGCGAAAAGGAAATTTCTCGTCTTGTTACAACCCTCTGTAGACGCAAGAAAAATAATGCAATATTAGTTGGAGAGCCAGGGGTTGGAAAAACTGCAGTGGTTGAAGGATTTGCTCAAAGGATTTCGGATGGAAATGTTCCTAAACAAATGCTTGGGCATAAGGTTTTTCAACTTAACATGACGGCGGTTGTTAGTCGAACAATCTATCGCGGACAGTTTGAGGAGCGCATGAGAGCCGTAATGGAACTGTTTGCAGCCCACAAAGAATATGTACTCTTTGTTGACGAAATTCACACTCTTATTGGATCTGGAGGGTCAGTTGGTGGACTAGATACTGCCAACATAATGAAACCAGCCCTGGCTGGAGGAAACATCCGGTGTATTGGAGCAACTACAGAGGACGAATATCGTCGGTTTTTCAAAAAGGACGGTGCTCTTGATCGAAGATTTCAGAGAGTCTTTATTGATGAACCATCTGCGGACGAAACATACAAAATATTGTCTGGAATTAGACAAATCATTGAGAATCATCACGACTGTGTAATTTCAGACGATGTAATCAAATTGGCAGTAGAACTCTCATCAAGATATGTTACAGATCGTTATCTTCCAGACAAGGCAATTGACTGCTTGGATGAAGCTTGTTCTGCAGCAACTTCAAGACAAAAAGACTCTGACGGAAAGTTGCTTATCACAAGAGAAGATATTATATTGGCTATAGCTTGTCAAACCGATATGCCAACCGAAGTAGTTGGAGTTGGTGATGTAAATCGGGCTCGGAGTCTTAAGCAATATCTTAAGGATCGAATTATTGGACAGGACACAGCTATTGATACTGTGTCGGCTCTTCTTCTTGGAGCCTTTGCTGGTTTGCGGGATATCCGCCGTCCAATTGGATGTTTTGTGTTTGGAGGCCCTTCGGGGTCAGGAACCACCTATATGGCAGAACAAATGGCTGAAGGGCTATTTGAATCTAGTACATCTTTAGTTCGTATAAATATGGCCGAATTTTCGGAAAGTTTTGGGTCAACAAAGTTAATTGGAAGCCCCCCTGGATATATTGGGTACGGGGATTCAAATCAGTTAACAGATAAAGTGGCACGCAGGCCATACTGTCTTATATTGCTTGATGGAATTGAACACGCCGCCGATAGTGTTATTAAACTCTTTATGGCAGCTATGTCAAAAGGGGTTATGACTGACAGTTCTGGAAAAGAAATTAATTTTAGAAATTCTGTTATTATAATGACCATGACAACCGTTTCATCTAACAAATCTAAAAAGCTTGGGTTTTCAGATGATGCCGAAAACAATAGCAAAAATCTACATAAAGATTTAGTTATGGAATGTCGGAAAGTGTTTGGCGAAGATTTTATTAACAATGTTGATGAGTTTATTCCGTTTGTTGATATGGGTACAGTTGAAGTTGCAACAATTGCCAAGAGGAGACTTGATATATTAGTATGCAAGTTGGCTGATCTTGGAATGCTTATGTCTTATTCAGACGATGTTGTCAATATGATTGTTAGTGAATCTTTTGTGGCGGGCCATCCAAACGCCAAAAAAGTAGATAAATATGTGCGTAGATGTATAGAACCTGTTGTGTCGGAGTTACTTTCTAGCAGAGAAACGGTTAACAAGTGCCGTCTTGTAGTTGAAAGTGGCCATATTGTGTGTACCGAATCGTCAGTTATGGCAGAATCGATCTAATAATTTTCGACATGTTTTTGCTGATCTTCCACAGTCAACCCTCAACGGTCTTATTTATTGGTTTTAGAAATCCGAGCGGGAAGTTACGCTTATGGAGATTTGACCTCTACTCTTGGTTGACCAAGAGTAAGCCAAGTCGGTGAAGCGAGAGTCCCATCCCCTTTATGGGATTGGGAGTATGTCAATGGTTTGAGATCACAATTCATTTGACTTGTCAGTATGTTTGTGGTATTATTTTCTGGTCAAAAAATGGTGTAATGGAAGATATCAACCATATGAAAAAGACAAACAACAAAGACTTCTATAGCATTCTGGGAACACCTTCAAATTCCAGTCAAGAAGACATTAAAAAGGCTTACAGAACCCTTGCGAAAAAATTTCATCCGGATACAGCTAATGGGAACGATGAGAAGTTTAGAGAAGTCTCCGAGGCTTATGAAGTTTTATCAGATAAAAACAAACGTGCTGATTACGACACTCATCAACAGACGACCTCGTTTTATGACAATCCAACATCCTTTTTCTACCAAAACGATTGGCCTGGGTTTTCTAGCAGGGGTTCTGGCACCCGACTCGATATCCAAGTCAATATTCACTTAACAATGGATCAGGCATATTACGGAATATCTTTAAATATTCGGTATAACAAAATTATTGAATGCAAGACTTGCCTCGGAAGTGGCAGTGTACAGAACAAAACAAAAAAATGCATCTGGTGTGATGGTTCTGGTAAGGGCATGGGTACAATTAATGGGGTTTTATCAAACTGTAGTGCGTGTAGAGGAGAGGGATTTCTTGTTGAAAAATGTAGCTCCTGCGGCGGTGCTCGTAAAAAAAAGAATGGTGCAACAGCAAACATAACGGTTCCTCCAAAAACCAAACTTGGGAATCATATTTTAGTTCCCGGCCACGGGAATATTCTTTCTACAGGGAAGACCGGAGACCTTCGAGTTTGCATAATTTATGATAAGCAATTTGAAGATGTTACTTACTTGTCAGATGGTAATCTTGTAAAGGAAGTTTCCCTGCCGTGGGAGAATGTGTTAATGGGAGAACAGTGTGAGTTCAAATTGTTTTCTTCTGGCCTAAATAAAATATCTGTAAAACTCGATCCTTCAATTCCAAGTGGTTCGAGTTACCGCCTTAAAGGGTTTGGGTTTGGAGAATCTCATCTGATTATAAAGGTAAGACACGATCTTCCAACGAACATAGATGAAGATGACAGACTTCTTATAGCAAGGGTGATAAAAAATGCCAAATCCAAAGCAGACTCCAGAAGAAATAGCTCTGTATGAGGCTATGAATGCAGTTTATGTTTATCGTTCGAAACTTCTTTCTGAATTTCCAGAAACCCAACGGCAGCAGATTGCCGACGCCTACAGGTTTTCTGCAACCAGATATAATTCAAACGAATCGGTTCATGTTCCAATAACTCCCGATACTCTTGAAATCATATAGGTGACAACATGCAAGAAGCTATGCGAGGGATTGATTTTTCGGTGCACGGGACAGTAAGCACCTCCAAGGGGTATTATACAATTCTCGTGGATGATGCTACGACTATGTATTTCCCGATCCCGTGTTCTGAATTTCATTCAGGGGTCGTTGGTGGTTTGATGGCAGAAGAAATTCCTTTTAACATTGGGAATCTTGGCATTTATTTTTCAATTGCATCTATGTTTCGAGCCCACGACATGTTTCCAACACAGGTTATTATCACGGTTGGAAATGGAGGGAAGACAACTTGTGTTTTGGAAGTCTTTGAAGAAAACGAGCTGGGAAGTAAGGTTTCCAGGGTTCCCTTTCTGTTGCCAGATTCCATTGTATTATCAGTATTGTGTAAAATACCCGTAGTAGTATATGGAACTGCTGGTACAGAATTTACATTCAAGATCAACAAAGGTGTTCCCAAGGAAACTGTATTTTCTTCCATCTGTGAGGAAATTGCAAGATCCGAGAGACTTTCGGAGATCGGTTCTGGCAGCGACGAATAACAGGTAAACTAATGCCAAACTGGTCTAGCTCTCCAAAATGTAATCTGTCTTGTAACTCTGCACAGGATATTGTCGGAACCCTTCTTGAATCTAGAGGGGTAAGCCAAGACGATTTAAACTTCAAGAATGCAAGCCTTTCCGATTTGTCAGACCCAAATACCTTAGGCGAAGGAGCCGATTCTGCAGCCTCGTTGTTAATTTCTTGCAAGGGTCGCAGAGCTGCAGTAATTGGCGATTACGATGCCGATGGTATTATTTCTTCCGCTTTGGTTAAAAAGACCGTTGAGATATTAGGTGGGACTTGCGATGTCTTTTTGCCATCGAGATGGAAACACGGCTATGGCCTTAACGACAAGACCATCAGTTCATTTATTGACAAACACAAATATTCCATTCCGGATGTCTTGTTTATCCTTGATTGTGGGTCATCGTCCGAATCTTATGTTGTTGCTTTAAAAAACTTTGGCATCAAACATATTGCTGTAATTGACCACCATATTCCTGATGCCACGAAAATGGTTCAATCCGTTGATGCTCATGTCAATTGGCGTATTTTTGGAACAGCCAAAAACTTGTGTGCCGCCGGCGAAGCTTTTCAGGTTTGCAGGTTGGCTATGATGAAAACTGGCAGGCCGTGGAAGTGGATGTTGCCCCTTGCCGCCGTAGCTACTGTTGGAGATGTAGTCCCTGTTGAAGGAGACAATCGAATTATTATTCGCAATGGAGCTGATTACAACATGATGTTGGCGTCTGAATCTCCAGGATTGGTTTCTTTGGTAATGAAACAGTGTGTTGGAGGAGTCTCACAGAAAAATCTTGCCTTTTATGTGGTTCCAAGAATTAATGCTGTAGGCCGCATATCTGCTCCAGACTTTGCTTTGCAGTTTCTTCTGGAACCCAATCCAGATGTTGCTTCAATGATGATGATGAAAATTGATTCCATCAACGACGAACGAAAGATCATTCAGGAGGCTATTCTTCGAGATGGCATTCAGATGCTTGGAGGGCAAAAGTCGAAACCCTCTTCTGTTTTTCTTCATAATCCGATCTGGAACATAGGAATCTGCGGAATTTCTTGCAGTCAGATGGTTCAAAAGTTCGGAGTTCCAGTTATGATGTTTGGGTCTTACGGAGACAGGATTCGGGGTAGCGGACGATCTATCCCTGGAGTGAACATTAAAAACATCCTTGATGAGTGTGGAGAAGAGGTTTTTGAGCGTTGGGGAGGCCACGAAATGGCTTGTGGAGCGACTGTTCGTGGAGGGATGTTTAATGAGGCATCCAGACGCTTTGGTGCCGCTATTGCCAAGTTGGGGGTAGTTAGTCAGGTTCGTCACACAATGCCGTTTGACGCTGATATTTTAGCCAGTTCTGTTACTTCAGATTTGGGCGACACTTTACTTGAAACGATCTATCCTTATTGTCCGCTTTCCAATCCAGAACCGGTTTTCCGGATTCAAAATGTTTCTGTGCTTAATGTCAAAAAGAGTAGATTCAAGTCTATGACCAGAATGTCCATCATAGTGAAAAAAGACGGAACCGCAATTCCGTATCCATTGGCGTCTTTCATTCGTCACGGCGTTGATGATGATAAACTAGAGACTCAAGATGGGGATGTTGTTGATATCTATTTTTCGTTTCCCCAGACAACAGGATCTACGGGAGATTTCGATGATGGTAGTTATAATCTTGAACTTGTTGATATCAAAGGAACAAAATGAGCAAATTTAATCCAATATATTTTGTTCCAACGAGGAGCAAACTGGCCTCTATAACATTTGACGATGGCCCCTCTTGCGGTGTTACAGACCAAATTCTTAAAGTTCTTGATGATGCTAGAATTAAGGCAACATTTTTTATGGTCGGGAAAAGTGTTTTGACCAATCAGTCTTTGGCTAAAGAAGTTTATGCGGCTGGGCATGAAATTGGAATTCACAGTCATCGGCACAAGAAGCGTATGAAGACCTGGGAATATCCTGATATAAGAGATGAATTTAAGAAAGCCAGAGATTCAATTGCTGGCGTGATTGGCAAGGTTCCAGTGTTTGTTCGAGCCCCCTATGGTAATATGTGCCCGACCATTCGGGATTTGTGTGAAGAATTGAATCTGGAATATATCGGGTGGAGTATTAATACCAAGGATTATTTGTTTTTGGAAAAACAAGACGAAGATGCAAGACTTGATTTAATCATGTCAGGATCTATTGTGTTATTCCATGATGGGTGGAGGATAACTCCAAAAAATGTGAGCCAAACTATCGGGTTGGTTAAATCCGTTATCCAAAGAGCCCAGCAAAAACAGATTCAAATCACAAGCATAGAGCACCTGGTGTCTGCATGGGATGACAGCGTAATCGTCACTTCTGGAGAATCAAGAATTCTCGGAAGATGTTCAGTTGTAAAGTCAGACGGAATCGCTAATACTTTAGTTTATTGGCATCAAAATGATGCAACCAACGGGATTTCATATGGTTATGAATCGGAAGGGATAAAATGCTATGTGGATATTCCTCCTAATGCAAATATTAGCGAGTGGTTAAACCCAATAAAAACTCCATCTAATTGGATTGTTGACGGTCACAATACTGGGCAATTGTTTTCGGAAAGATTCAACCACAAAGTACATGGACTAAAGTTGAATTTAGGGTGCGGCGATGCTATTTTAAAAGGATGGGAAAATCTTGATATTGAGAAGAGGGCAAAAAATGGGATTAAACCGTGGGAATGGAACCAAACACTTCCATATCCCGACGAATCTGCAACAACAGTTCTTATCCAGCACTCGCTTCAACATTGCAACCCAGATGACTACGACAGAAACTTTCAGGAAATAAAGCGAGTTATAGAGCCTGGAGGAACTATAATTGTGAAGGAAGCGGATAATAGACATTACGTATGGACCAAACCAGGAGATTACGACAAGGATGGGGTCATTGCTAGTTCTGCATCAGAACCGGAAATAGTTGATGTTCTTTCCAGAAACGGGTTCGTAAACTTAACAGCAGATGCTCAAGCGATTGTGGACAAATATGGGGATGCGATTAATAGACAGTATAAACTTTTGTCGCGTCACAAACTGTTCGTTGTAGAAGGCACAAAACCAAATGGAGAAAAAGCATGAATGATGATACGCAAAACGAGATTGGCGAAGCTGAAGAAATTATGGATGAAGACGGCTTGTTGTCAGGAGATCTGGCAGAGAAAACAATGGCCGAACGCGCCCAAGAAATTGGGCGAGACGGGGCTTATCTTGAGGTTGAAGCAAGAGATATTGTTAAACTGTATCGCAGTGGAGATTTGCAGCGGGCGAAAATGATTGTTGTTTTAGCCTCTAGGACTGATATATCTGACCCAGAAGATGTTCAGGATTTTGTGTCGACTGTGGCACACATTGCAGATAAGAAAAATCTAATCCCAGATATTGATGGGATGACCGACGAGCAATTAAGTGGATACATAATGAGAAAAATGATGCATAAGGGTCTTAAGAATAATGACGCTACCAAAAAGGCTCGCTCAACAATTACTTTGTGTGGCAGAGATTGAGACGGGTAAACCGTTTTTAGTTGAGGTTATTGGATTTTCATGCGGAGATTAAAAGAAAGGAGAAGTGGGTTCGCTTACCCAGACACTGAAGATGTCTGGGTTTCCGCTTCCCAACAAAATTTAGGAACTTTGCCCAGTGTGTTCATCAGTTGCGTCCAAAGTTTTTTGTAATGGAAAATGTTAAGGGTCTTATATCGATGAAGACGGAATCTGGTGAAGATGTAGTCAGAGTTATATCGGAGACCTTAAAAATTTTGGGATACACACTTCATACTAGAAGTTCTTGACGCCGCAGATTGCGGAGTTCCTCAGCGCCGCCTGCGTCTGTTTTTTTGGGGATTAGACAAGACCTAGAGCATGGAGATTTTGAATTCCCATATCCAGGGAACATTCCAATTACGGTTGATCAGGCCATTTCCGATCTGCCATTCATTGAATCTGGAGAAGGAACAGAAGAGCAACCATATATATCCTCTCCACAGACGGACTACCAAAAGTGGGTGAGACAGGGGTCGTCCTGTGTACATAATCATGTGGCTATGCGACACACAAACAGGCTAATAGAGCGTTTTCAAGCAATCCTTCCTGGACAAAGTTCTGCGGATGTGGCTAACACGCATGGAGCTGTCAAGCGTGGAACCCCAACCATAAAATCTGGCAAGGTTTATGCACAAAACAATATGAGAGTTCGCGGCGATTTGCCGTCTCCAACAATTGCAGCTTCGTTTCAAAGTAACTTTATTCATCCGAATTTAAACAGAAACTTTACAGCAAGAGAGGCTGCTAGATTGCAGTCGTTTCCTGACCGCTACATTTTCAAGGGAGACCGCACTACCATGTCTTGGGTGAAGAAACTTTCGCAATATCAGCAAATCGGGAATGCTGTTCCGCCTTTGATGGCCAAGACAGTGGCCGAGATTATAAAGTCATCTATTTGAACCTCCCCTGCCTTCAGGCATGGGGAGGTTCAAGAATTCGCTTAAGGATTGCAGGAAGCAGTTGGCCCGTCTTGGGCACAACTCGTCATTGCCTGCCAGAAAAAAGAAAAAGGATAGTTGACAGCTTTTCAGGAATATGATATATTGATTTTATGTTCTATGACAATTTGGGCCTGAGTGGTTTCGACTGGAGAGAGTTCAGGACGAGCAACAGCCGTGGAGTCGCAAGGGTTGGCCACGTAAAATCCACCCGAAGCAAGTTCAAACGCCAACACAAAAGGCAAGGTCATCGTAGCCGACTTTGGTGCTCGCACCGAAGTTGCTTTAGCTGCTTAAGAGCGGCTAGCCTCCAAAAAGGCGGACATATGTTCGTCGTAAAGCCGGAAGGCTGATCGATGCCCGCATGAGGATTAAAGAAGAACATGGGACGTCAGGGAAGACTGACAAGGCCGACATTGGCAGTAGTCGGATGTAAATATGCCAATCAGGGAGGGAATACTTCCTAGACCGTCCCGGTGGTCAATAATATCCGAAAAAAGTGAGGAAAGGTTAGTCCCCCTCATCGGAAAGCTGTAGAAGTTTGTTCATTCTTTTTTTCAGGACGCAGGGTTCGACCCCTTGCCAGGTCCACCATTTTAACAGAGGCAGCGAGGGGCAATCGTTATTAAGACGTGGCGCAGGGTTCGTGTTGGCCGAGCGTTAAAACTTGGGCGAACATGCGATCGCGGATGACTGCGATTTCTAGTTTGCTCCATGAATCGGCGACGGTATTGCGAATTGTAGCGACCTGACCCTCTGTTTTTATTACTTAAAAACATGAGGCAAATATGACAAGACACACAATAGGCCCAGACCCTTTCTTTGTACAGATGATGATTCGAATGGCGTCAAAAACTCTCTGGACAGTTCCAATGGCGGCCACTGGTCAGTTTGATGTTGTCCTAGACATAGGATCCCATGTTGGATGGACATCTGCAATGTTCAAAATACTCAACCCAAAGGCTAAAGTTGTGTCCTTTGAGCCTTGTTTGGTAACGCATAAGATGCTGTCAGACAACCTAAATGGATCGGGTATAGAAATCCACCGCCTGGCTCTTAGCAACATCAAAAAAGGGACCATGTGCTTTGCCGAACCTTCAGTGAGCAATAAGTTTGTATCTGCTGACGGAAACGGCGATGATTCCTGCGAAGGAATGATGCTTGACGAGATAGTTAACACATATGCTAAAAATTGCCCAACCGGGAAACTGTTGATTAAGATGAATTGCGAGGGCGGGGAATTAAGTGTTTTTAACCATAAACCCTCGGCTGTAGCTTTGGCCTCCGCCGCAGTGTCAATCGTCGAATGTCATAACCGAAAGATCATCAATAGGTTTAGAGATATGTTTGCAGATTTGATGGCAAAGACCCACGAATATGTAAGGGTTGACGGAAAGAGATCATCAAAGTGCGATTTCGTAATTGTCTCTAATCTATTGCTTGAGTCTTTAATGTCAAACAAGTTGTCTGAACCAGTACTTCGGGAAATGGGTTTTGGAAACAAAAACAATGGCGATCTGAATTTTAGGCCGTAAACCATTCGATCAGACAACATTTAGATATCCGAGATTAACCACCTTCCAGTGTCTGTGCGGATTTTTAACCTGAAAGAGAAATCCTCTGCCTTCAGGCAGGGGTTCAACTTATCAAAACAATTATCATAAAGCAAGGATATTGTACAATAATACGAAATAAAACAGTAGTGAAAATTCTAAAATCATACAA
>Ga0268276_1000745_pt1 | contig 35857 bp, 28 predicted proteins | sample saktaG_4_FD_190145 | JGI IMG/M metagenome (GOLD analysis project Ga0268276, IMG submission 190145) | Saline water microbial communities from Sakinaw Lake, British Columbia, Canada - sak_2010_1_5_45m | ecosystem: Environmental > Aquatic > Non-marine Saline and Alkaline > Saline ...
TTGTGAATAGCCTGATATTTCATATCTCTGCTCTTGGGTTATCTGTTTATATTTTCTCATAAGTGCAACTTTTCTTTGACAATTAATAAAATCGTCAAAAGTTGCACTTATTACTTGAATCTACGTTAAATATTAAAATGCAAGAAAAGAAAAGAGATCGATGCAAAATTTGAAGGCAGGATCACAGTAATAAATAAAGAAGATATTAAATAAAATCAAAATTATATCCGTATGCGCTGAACACGTACAGCCCTTTTTTCTTAAAACAGGGATACCCCCAAAAATTCGATGAAGATTCTCTGGATAGTGCATGAATAAAGTGTTTGCGGAGAATTATTTGCGGAAAATTACTTTTAGAAAAACTGTTAATTTGTATCTATCCCTGCTGTTGTCACCCTGATCCGCCAGCTGGCGGAGAAGGGTCTGTCCCACTTCGCACTTCGAGAACCTCAGTGTGACAGTGCTTTTAACTATTATGGTTATTTCTTTCTTTTACTATTTATACGGATGATATTCCATAAGTTTTCCTTAAAGTGTCATGAATATGAAAAATTTTGGGGGTATGCCAATTTTTCTTAAAAGACTTGACAGATAAACCCTGCTAAAATTAAAAAGATTTAAAAAATAGCAGGATTAAAATAATGTATATTCACAGAGAACTTGAGTATAAAATACAATCATGCCTTAATATGCCGGAGATAATTGCAATATTGGGAGCAAGACAGGTTGGCAAAACAACATTACTGCAAAATATGTTTCAAAATAATCCAAAATGTAAAATGATAACCTTCGAGAATCATGATTTGCTTTCTTTATTCCGAGAAGACATTGATTCTTTTGTTCGTTTATATGTAGCACCGTATGAAGTAATAATTATTGATGAGTTTCAATATGCTTTCGAAGGAGGAAAAAATCTAAAATTTATTTACGATACCCAACCTTGGAAAAAGATAATTATTTCCGGATCCTCTTCCTTGGAACTCACACATCAAGCCACAAAATTTTTAGTCGGAAGAATTTTTCAATTTCAATTGTTCACGCTTAGCTTTTATGAATTCCTTTCCTTCAATGATAAAATTGGTTATGAAAACTTGTTAACAAAATTAATGTTTGATGTGCAGAAATGCATCAACTTACTTGATCATGAACTTCCATTATTAACGACAGCAGTTGCTAATCGGTTCAGTCGGTATGTTGACGATTTCATTATTTATGGTGGCTTTCCCCGTGTGGCTACTTCTGCTAATATTGATGAGAAAAAAATGGTTTTGCACAATATAATTGAAACATATCTATTAAAAGAGATACGGGATATATTGCATAGATCGGATGATATTGAAATTAAAAAACTATCCCGATATCTTGCATTAAGAATTGCTCAATATCTACAATATAATGACATCTCTCAAGCACTCGGTATATACCATAATAAAGTACTGGAATTTATCAACATTTTAGAAAAAACATATCTTATCGATCTTATTGAGCCATTTTATTCGAACAAACTGCTTGAAATTATAAAATCAAAAAAAGTCTTTTTTGCGGATACAGGTTTTCGAAACGCCCTCATTCAGAATTTTCAGGATTTGGTTCTTAGAACTGATAAGGGAGCATTATGCGAGAGTTTTGTTTTTGCAGAACTGCAAAAATTCGGATTAGGATTAAAATATTGGAGAACTAAATCAAAAGCTGAGGTTGATCTAATATTGGAGGTAAATAACAAACCAATTCCAATCGAGGTAAAATCAAAACTTATAAAACCATCAATAACAAAATCACTCATAAGTTTTATTAATAAGTATAATCCGCCCATTGCTATAATTTTTTCCAAAGATTTTCTTCATATGAAAAAATATAATGACACCAACATATATTTCTTACCTTTCTTTCTTGTGGGTTCAATAAAGAATATCTCGATTCCATAAAACAGTGATACCCCCAAAAATTCGATGAAGATTCTCTGGATAGTGTATGAATAAAGTGTTTTCGGAGAATTCTTCACGGAAAATTACTTTTAGAAAAACTGTTAATTTGTATCTATCCTTGCTGTTGTCACCCTGATCCGCCAGCTGGCGGAGAAGGGTCTGTCCCACTTCGCACTTCGATCCGACTTCATTCCATTACGCCGTGATAAAGAACCTCAGTGTGACAGTGTTTTTAACTATTATGGTTATATCTTTCTTTTACTATTTATACGGATGATATTCAATAAGTTTTACTTAAAGTGTTATGAATATGAAAAATTTTGGGGATATGCCAACATAATTACTCCTAAATATTGACATCCTTTCCACTTACATGCAATAAAATATGTAGCAAATTCAATGGAGATGTCATGAAACTAAGAACGATCTTTACAATTCTTATTTCATCATTTTTTATGATGAGTGCTATCTCGCTTGTCTATGCTGGCTCCTCAGAATATACCGGCAGTCAGGCAGCGCGTATTTGGATGGATGGTAATTTCTCAGACTGGGATGCGATCCCTCCACTGTATTCAGATGCATCCGGAGATCAGCAGTCCGGAGATATAGATTTTGGTGTACTGAAAGCTGCAAATGACGATAGATTTGTATATATTTATATTGAAATCGGTGAGGAACTGAACCTTCAAGATAATAACGAGATCACTCTTTACCTCGATACCGACAACAATGCAAGCACCGGCATTCCATTCAATGGCATCGGCGCAGAAGTAAAATGGGTATTCGGGAACAGGCAGGGAGTATATACCGCACGTTATACGATCTATCATCAATACATCGGGCTTGTTACCGCACCGACAGTGACTTCGGACAGGTTTGAGATTGCGATCGACCGAACTCTGTCATTATTCGGACAGCAACTCTTTCCATTGAATTCTTTCAGGATCGCATTCCACGACGACGGACCCGGAAATGACTATCTTCCAAATATTGGTGATATTGTTTCCTACAGCTTTGATAATTCCACTTTGCCGCCGATCGATCCTATTTCACTCAAAAAAACCTTATCTTCGGATTTTCGTGCAATGGCATTTAATGTTCTCTCAAGCCACATTTTTGAACCCTCACTTTATGATAATTTCGATCGCATCCTCTCCGCTATCAATCCTGAAATAATCGCTTTCGAAGAGATATACGATCATACTTCAAATAATGTGAAACAGCTTGTAGAATCCATGCTTCCTTCCGGAACTGGCGAGCAATGGTATTGTCAGGGAATAACCGGCGATGATATCTATGCGGTGAGCAGATTTCCTATTACTGCCTACTATGTTTTAAATAAAAGTGCAGCGTTTTTGATAGATTTGAATCCCCGTGTTGATTCCGAGCTCCTGTTCATTGTTGGGCATCTTTCTTTTGGTGATAGCAATACTGCACGGCAGCTTGAAATTGATGAAATGATGGCATTCATCCGCGATGCAAAAGAACCTGGGGGAGTGCTGACTTTGGAAGAATTCACCCCGATTATTATTACTGGTGATTTGAATTTAGTCGGATATGCCCAACAGCTTGAAACCCTCATTACTGGGGATATAGTTAATCCGCAGTTCGGACCGGATTTCTCTCCTGATTGGGATGGTTCGGACTTTGGCGACCTTTGTGCCCGTTTGACCGATCTCCCAATGTTCTACACATGGTATTCCGCAACGAGTTGTTATTACCCCGGAAGACTCGATTTTATGATCTACAGCGATTATGTGCTCAGTTCGGAACACAAATTTGTCATGTTCACACCTGAAATGCTCGCAGATTCATTGAGTGCATATGGGCTTTATGCAGATGATGTGACAGATGCTTCCGACCATATCCCACTTGTTTCAGATTTTAGAGTTCTCGAACCCTCCTCTGTATCTAACCCTCCTCAAAATGATGGCTTTAAACTCTGGAATTCACCTAATCCTTTTTCCGACTCAACAGTGCTTTCATTCTCAACAACAAAACATATTGATAATCCGGAAATAATAATTTACAATATTATCGGACAAAAGATCAAGGTGTTATCTGGAAGCGAAACGCATTCCGAAAATAAGAGCATCTATACTTTTGAATGGGATGGTTCTGACAATAATGGGAACAATGTACCAGAAGGCGTGTATTTTTATAAAATTGATGAGGATAATTTTTACGATACCGGAAAGATGATTCTGGTGAGATAGTAAGAGTATTTATCTCGTTACAAGTGTTTACTCCGGCTTTAACGGATGCACTTAGGAGCGAAGTTCAACTTCGCAACAAATAGGTATTCCCAGGTCCAACTTGGGAACAAGAAGACAAGGGACTTGACTCGTAGAGAGTTTACGAGTGCTAGTCGAGAACATTCGTAAGAAGTCAGTTTCATTCTGGATTCCATCCACATAGACTCGAGTTCAGAAGAGCGCGGCGTCCATTCTACGTAGCTTACTGCGAAGGATGAAAAACTGGACTTGAGACGAAAGTGAGCATATGCATTCTGAACCTGAGAAGAAGAGCATCCGTATTCTGTCGCATTCTGAACTCCACTCCGAATAAATTCGGCGTGAAGTCCAGTCTGCTGAGTTGGTATCTCGTTACTAAGTTGCAATTAGTAACGCACTCAATTACTTTTTTCTGTGAGTGAATATTTGTATTCAGTGAAAGCTCTTCAGTTGAAATAATCATTACTGGTATCATCAGTAAATTTTTCATCAACGTATTCAACACCTGTTTCAAAATCGAGGGTATGCTTTGCACCGGTTAAGATTTTATAACCGAGTGCCGGACCAACAGATATTTTAGAATCAATACCTGCGAACTCATCCTTTGACCAACCCGCAACGAGACTGGCATAGAATCTCTCTGAAATGAGATAAGAGCCCTTTAGTTTGGCACTATAGTTTTCGGAATTATTTACTCCATCGCTTTTTCCGTATAAAGCAGCAAGCTGAAGCACAGTTTCGATCTTCGGGGTGAACTTATAGGTCAGTTTATCATTCGCAGAAAGAGTTGTTACTTCGGTATTTCCCGATGTGTTCACAAAAGAAAGCTCTGTGCTGTTGCTCCAGTTCTTTTCCTGTGCTAAAAGGGATGAAGACATACAAACACCAACAATTATTAATAAAATAATTTTAAATATTTTCATGTTATTCTCCTATTTTTGAAAAAAATAAAATCATGATGAAAAATGTCAATTAAACTATTTCTACATTTCCTGCTCAGAGAAATTATGAAAACCATACCGCAAGATAGAATAGTCTAAAAAAGAATATAATACTTGACACCATTATATGTAAGACTGATCGGTGGGTTCGAAAGGAGACAACATGATCTCAAGTATAGAACTGACCGTGCTTGGCTTGATAAGTTATAAGCCGATGCACGGATATAAAATATGCCATTTCTTTGAGAATAAGGGCATAGATGTGTTAAAGGAAATAAAAAAACCTTCGGTCTATGCGATACTCAAAAGATTTGAAAAACAGGAGCTTATCTTCGGCGAATATGAATTTGATGAGAATAATCCACCGAGAAAAGTGTATACGATTACAAAAACAGGATTGACTTTTTTCCAGGAGAATTTAAAGGATTACCTGTTAAATTTTTCCTTCTTTAACCCTATTGAATTCTGGCATCTAATTCGATTAAGCCGGAGTAATATCTCAAAAGATGATTTCATTTTGATAATTAACCATATGAAGCAGGAAATTATTTCTCATGTAACCAATATGGAACAAAAAAAGAATGAGATAATAAATGAAGCAACACTACCTGAAAAGAATTTTTATCATATCATGGGAGATATGCTGGATACACTTCATAAGGCGAATATTAAAGCACTTAATGATTTTATTCTATTTGCAGAAAATCCGGAAAATGATCCCTATTTCTTAGAAATTGAGGAGGAATAGTAATGAAAAAAAGAGCTATTCTCATTATAACTTTATTATTGTTTAGTGTGAGTCTATACGCACTTGATCTCACGCTCGAGCTTGCAAAAGAGCTTGCACTCAAAAATTACCCTGGCTATCTTTCTCAGATCGAAGCGCTGAAATCTGCCCAGTCCGGAAGATGGAATGCCTACTCAAGTTTGCTCCCATCAGCATCACTCAATGCAAGCCAGACAAGGTATAGTCCAGATCAAACTGTTGGTTTTAACAAAGTAGATAAATTGAACACATACGGTTTTTCGATCATGCAGCCCATATTCAATGGCGGGAAGATCTGGCTCGGTGCACGCATGCGGGAAGATGCGGTGAAGATCTCAGAAGAGAACCTGCGAATGACGAAACTGGGAACTCTTGCCGGCGTGGAAGCGCAATACTTCTCTGTACTTCAAAATGAGCAGCTTATGGAAATTGCAGAGCTAGATCTTGAATCAAGTAAAACAAATCTGGAGATCGCAGAAGCAAAGTATGACTCCGGGCTTCTTTCCAAGGGAGATTACCTGCAGATCCAAGCGGAAAAAACAAATAAATTGGTAAGTGTTCTTCAGATGAAAAATCTCTATCAAACCAGTAAAATGAGTCTTCTGAATTATCTGCAGATCGGTTCGATCGGGACTATCGAACCGGTTGACTCAACTACTTATTCCGACCTGTTACAGCGTCTTCAGAATTTATCACTTGCCGAGATCGACAGCATCTCAAACAGCTTTGTTCAGTATGGCATGGAGCACAATCCTGCTATTGCCATGTCGAATATCGTAATTAATACGAGCAAGAAATCACTCGTCATGGCTGGAGGTAATTTTCTTCCTTCTGTCAATCTGTCTTATTCAAAAAATTGGATCAAGTATGATTTTATGAATGATTATAATGACTCTGAGAATATCACACTTTCAGCATCGCTGCCGATCTTTCCTATTGTCGATAACGTGACCTCCTTTACTCAGGCACATCACAATCTAAAGAAATCTCAATATGATTATAAATATACCGAAGATGGTGTGGTTACAGGAATAAAGGGGCAGTTTTTGAGTCTCGTCTCATATGCCAATTCAATTATTGCATCAAAAGCTTCCCAAGCTCAAGCAGGAGAAACCTATGCTCAGATGCAGGAGCGGTTTTCAAGTGGAATGATCAGTGCGAACGAGCTGAATTCTACACAGACATTGTATCTTTCAACACAAAATCAGTATGTTCAGTCTTTGTATGATTTCCTTGGAGCTAAATCAGCCCTTTTGCAGCAATTAGGTACTGAGGAAGACATTATAATTGAAATAATAGAAAAGAATAAATAAGGAGAAAAATGCTGAACCACACGTCTTCACTGCGTTACGCCGATGCAAGCGAAATACGCCAGCCTTTGTTGCACTACGTCTTGGTTTTGTTGTTAAACAGGTGTTCTTTTTGCCTGTCACGACATAGCGCAGCGCAGTCGGATGGTAAAAATATTTAAATGTAGGAGAAAAATGATTAATAAAAAATTCACAAAAGTAATTATTGTTTTGGGTGCAGTCGCTCTTCTGTTTTCCGGCTGTTCAAAACCCGGTGGAGGATTTAGCGGTATGAAAAAGGAAGCTGTTCCTGCATCAGTGATTGTGGAAGTTGTTCAACCTCGTGATCTTGAGGAGTTCATAAAGATAGTTGGTACTCTTGAAGGTATTATTGATATCACTCTTTCAAGTGAGGTGAGTGGAAAGATCGTGGAAAAATTAAAAAATCTCGGAGATTGGGTAAATGAGGGTGAAGCAATCGGTCGGATAGATAATGCTGATCTGAAAAATAAAGTGGATCAGGCGGAAGCTTCATTACTCGCGGCAAAGGCATCCTTCGAAAGCGCCCAACTCAATCTGACTACATCGGAAAAGTTATATGAAGATGGAAAGATATCCAAAATGTCGTTTCTTGAAGCACAGATAGGATTTAAAAGCGCTCAAGCAGGTCTCGAAGCTGCAAGAGCCGGGCTCGAAAGTGCGAAGAGGTACTTGAATAATTCTCTGTTCACCGCACCTGTTTCCGGATTTATTACCAATATATATTTGGAGGTTGGCGAGATGATCGGAGTGGGAAGTCCCGTATGTTCGATAGTTAATTCAACAAAACTTCTTATCAAGACCGGTATTGGTGAAAGTGACATTATGAGTGTGAGTAAGGGACAGCATGTAAGCATTCATTATGATGACTATCCCCAGGAATTTGACGGCAAGATCACAGGTGTCGGCATCAAACCATTGATGGGGATTGCCAGCTATCCAATTGAAATCGTACTCGACAATCAGGATGGATTGCTTCTACCGGGTATGGTCGTGGATGGTTATATTCTCGCCCATGTTTACCAAGATGTGATCTATACTTCTCTTAATAATATTTCTGAAAAATATGATGATAAAATCGTATATATTATTGATGAAAACAACACAGCTCATAAGGTAAATATTGAACTTGGTGAGGAAATTGATCGTAATGTTATCATCAAAAAGGGCTTGAACCACGGAGATAAACTTGTAAGAGAAGGTTATGAGAATCTGCAGGAAGGCACAAAAGTAATAATCAAATCTGTCTATCAGTCCGAGACATCATCCTAAGGAGTTCCTATGTCAATAGCACAGTTTTCAGTAAATCACAGCAAACTGATAAATATGATCATGATTATCGTGTTCATCCTTGGTATTTATACGGTTATTGTCATGCCAAAAGAAGAGATGCCTTCTGTGGAGTTCGGTGCATTTTATATTGTAGTATCCTATCGCGGAGTGTCTCCCGAAGAGATGGAAAATCTCGTTGTGAAGAAGCTCGAAGAGCAGATCATTAATCTGGATAATGTTGATTATTTTCAATCGACATGTGAAGCAGGAAGAGCTACGATCTTTATTATGATGAAAACAAATGCCGATATCGATCAAGCATGGTCAGATCTCAACACGGAAATGCAGAACGTTAGGGATTTGCCAGAAGATGCAGACGATCCAATTCTTGTTCGCCTTAACATGAGAGAAGTCAATGAAATATGTACTGTAGCTTTGGGCGGAGATTTTTCTGCCAATGCGATTCGTGAGATCGCTGATGATTACAAAGACAATATCCTCGAACTGGATAATATTGCGAAAGTCGAGATCGCAGGGACAAGAGATCGGGAAATCTGGATCGAGAACGACATCAACAAGCTCGATCAATATGGGCTTAGTATTTATGATGTTTCAAATGCAATCACAAACCGAAACAAGAATGTGCCTGCTGGTGATATTAGATTTGGGCGTGCTGAATTTCTTATCAGAACAGTTGGCGAATTTGATGCTATCGATGAGATAAAGAATGTTATTGTAAAGATGGATCAGAATGGAAGAGCAGTTCGAATCGGTAATGTTGCCACTGTAATCGATACCCTTGAAGAACAGGTAACTATCGCAAAGCTCGATGGTGACAAGGCAGTTAACGTAAATATCTATATGGACGCAGAGGGAAATATAATACAGGTCATGAAAAATGTTCGTGCAGCATCTGATGAATTTGTGGAAGATGTACCTGGGCTTAATCTTGAAGTGCGGAATGACGGCTCGATCGAGGTCAAAAACAGCATATCCACTCTTGGTAATAATGCATTGATCGGCGTTGTATTGGTATTTATTACGCTGCTTATTTTCATCGGATGGAGGAATGCACTCTTTGCAGCGTTGGGCATTCCATTTAGCTTCTTTCTTACATTTTTGATCATGGAGCTTCTCGGAGTGACCATGAATAATCTTAGCTTATTTGCACTTATTCTGGTTATTGGAATGATCGTGGACGATGCGATTATTGTGCTCGAAAATGTGCATCGATACCGAGAGCAAGGGATGAGCGCAAAAGAGGCAGCGATCAAAGGAACTAATGAAATCATGGGACCTGTGATCGCAGCAGTGGCGACGACAATTGCCGCATTTTTTCCTATGCTTCTGATGAAGGGAATGATGGGTAAATTCATGAGCGTGTTCCCCATAGTTGTGTCGATCGCCTTGTTCTCATCTCTTCTTGAATGCCTTATTATCCTTCCATCACATATTGCAGATTTCAGTAAAAAGACCGGTGAAAACCTGAAGGATAAAACACACAAGCTCCATGCCTGGCTCACGAAAGTATATCAGTATCTTATCAAAAGAGCTCTTAAGCATAGATATATCTCTGTCATTATCGTTGTTGTTGCCTTTGTGTTTGCTATATCAGCTCTTGGGATGGGGCTTGTAAAATTTGAATTTTTTCCTTCAGGAACCCCCAAAACAATTATACTCAATCTCGAAACGCCTGTCGGCACGGGACTTGAGAATACAAATGAAGTCGTCTCTCAAATAGAAGAATTTATTCAGCAGATGGATGAAAGTGCTGATGTGGAAGCATTTGTTACAACAATAGGGCAGTATACGGAAAATCATCGTACGCAGGTGGCAACCTCACATGCAGAAGTAAAGATCGATCTTCTTGATGCGAATGATCTTACTTATTCAATCGAGCAGATCAAAGGAACAATTCGACAATATCTTGAAACAGTGCCGGGACTTTTTTCATACAAATTCACCGAGGGAGAGCGGGGCGGTGCTCCCACAGATGCAGATATTGAGCTGCGAATCATCGGAAATAATATTGATAAATTAGAAAGTATTGGAAATTATGTTATTTCAGTTCTGGAAGATATTCCGGGCATCACGGACTTGGAAACGGACATGGATGATGGAAAAAAGGAAATTAAAATACTGCCCAAACATGATAAACTGGGCTTATATGGCTTGACGGTGAATGACATTTCTTCACTGGTCTCTATTGCGTCTTACGGTGCTCCTATTTCAAAATTCAGGGGTGGAGAGCTTGATGAATATAATATAGTAATTCGCGTACAAGAAAATCAAATTGATGATGTATCAGATATTAAAGAGATGAAAATCCACACAATGACTGGTGAACTTATTCCGCTTAAGGAGCTTGCTGATTTTGAAATTTCAGCAGGTTATTCTCAGATCCAGCATTATAATGGCAATAGGGTGCTCACTGTGAACGGAAATACAACGAACTATGATGATAACGGAAAAATAGTAAAACAAACCCCCGATGAAGTAACAGCACTATTGCGAGGAAATACCCTTACCGGTCAGGTTGGATTGCTTGAGAACTTCACCGAGCGGTTCCCGGGATATCAGCTGCAGTATGGCGGTGTCTTCCAGCAGAGATCGGAAGTTTATAATTCATTATACATTGCTTTGACAGTTGCACTCCTGCTCATTTTTGCGATATTGGCAGCAAAATTCAACTCCTATGTGCAGCCCTTCATTGTAATGCTCGCTTTTCCTTTTGCGGTCATTGGTGTAACCTTTGGTTTGATGATTACCGGACTACCGTTCTCAATGATGACCTTAATCGCTGTTCTCGCTCTTGCAGGTATTGTGGTAAATGATTCTCTTATACTGGTTGATTTTGTAAACAGTGAAAGAGAGAGGGGCGTCGATAGATGGAATTCCCTCATCAATGCAGGAACAGTTCGTCTTCGTCCTATATTGATGACAACGATAACCACAATAGCAGGATTTATGCCGTTCATTCTTTCTACTGCAAGCGAAGTCGAGAGCTGGAAGCCGATCGCAGTCAGCATAGCATTCGGACTTGCCTTTGCCACACTGTTCACGCTCCTTATTATTCCTGTGGTCTATTCATTTATTGATTCCATATTTGGAAAATTTGGCATGACCAGGTTCAAAACACATAAGAAATTTGATGAATGTGTGAAATATAAATAGAATAACAAAAACAAATATCATTGAAGAAGCCGGACTTTTAGGAGTTCGGCTTTTTTTATTAGGAGTATAATTTCTCAAGATAGTACAGGAAGGAAACATAGATAGTAAAATAATTATAAAAATCATTCAAATGAGGATCATTATTCCATTTTTTATTATTGATATAACCTAATAATTCTTTCCTTATCCTCATAATCTTTATCTCCTTTATAATACATTTCAATAAATTCTATGCTATCATTTTCATCTATATAGGCATAAATAATTCGTATGCCGGAGTTGCTGCCGGTTCCTTTAAGTGCCTTACAAGCGAATCGTTTGGCTATATAAATTTTAGTATTTATAATACCCAATCCGCTTATCGGCTGAATACCTTTTACATCCAAAGACTGCTTATGAAATAATTTTAATGGAGTGTTAATAAACGTTATTAAATCCTCTTCAAGAGACCTCCATTTTTTCTTGAGCTTATTGAATTCTTTTTCAAATTCTGAATGGAAATAAATTTCTTTAAATACGTTTTGTTCAATCTCCATCATAATTCCGTACCGAGTATTCATCGGTTCGATAGAAAACTGATTCATAATCGATAATTCCTCCTTCTTCTGCTGCTAGCCAGGGCACATCTTTATGTGAGAAATTGCTAATTTCTGAAGCATTCATGTCGGAAAGTCTATTCAGCTCATTATCGATATGTTCGAGCTCCTCGCCGGACAAGAGTTGCAGATTCGCTTTCCTATGAGGCAGGTATTTTGTTTGAGGATAGTCGAAGTATTTACTTTTAACGACCTCTACATCTTCATCAGAAATCATCTCATCAATAATTTTTTTAAACTCTATTGGAGTTGGTCCATAAGTATTTTTTTGATATGTTGCTCCAATGAGCTGTTCTTCATATTGTTCATAATAATCAAAATCTATGAAGTAAAGCAATTTATAAAGCACGGTTTCGCCAATATTAGGTTTGGAACCCACCTTATTTAAAATGTATATCAGAACCTCTTTAAATTTAGCATAATTCTTTGTTGGTACACTAATGCGAATTTGAGTTTTTTCAGTTAATTCTGTTTTCTTATCAATATGAACTTCTGGTTCTTTCTTGATGCCCAGAAGCTCATCTGTTGAGATATTGAAAACTTCAGCAATTTCTTTTATTTCAGAAGCATTGAGTTTTCTTTCACCACTTTCGATTTTAGATAATGTTGGTCTTTTAATGTTCAGCATTCTCGCAAGATCATCCTGATTGAGATTATTGACCTTTCTATAATTTTGAATTTTTTCACCGACTATTTTATTAATTTCGTCCATCATATAAGTCCTTTCAATTTGTCAAATAAAATAGGAATGTTAGAAAAGCTGTCAAGTAAATGTTAGAAAAAGTAACATTGGGAAGATATATTACGTTGCATGATAATTGTTAAAAAATTATAAAAATCATAAAAATAAGTAAATTAATAAATAATTTCAATAAAATACTTGACATAATTAATATGGAGCATAATATATTCAATATGAAAGCGAGGAAAAATGAATAATAGATTGAAGCAGTGTCCCGTGTGCAATTCAACACTGGAAATAAAAGAGTATCATTGCACGAAGTGCGATACTACTATTAGAGGAAATTTTGAGGTGGGGGATCTGGCTTCACTTTCTGCCACTCAACAGGAATTTGTAAAAACTTTTATCTGCAATCACGGCAATATCAAAGAAGTTGAGAAAGCACTTGGCATTTCCTATCCAACTGTAAAAAATCGATTGGCAGAAATAACGAATGTCCTCTGCCCATCACAAAACAATGAAAGTAGAGAATTTTCTACATCAATTTTAGACGAAATCGAACGAGGTGAGATCTCGGTCGAAGATGCGATAAAAAAAATAAAAAAGAGGAGTTAACATGATAAAAAATTTTGTAGAAACAAAAACAATTAATACGAGAAGCGGTCTGCGATTGCTTTTGACATCGCAGAATGTAGGGTTTACTATTCAGGGACATGAAAAGGAAGAAACCTCGCTCGACGTCTCACTTGAATTAAGTGGAAATATTCCGAGTGATCTCACTTTGGAAGATATGCTGAAGGTCGAGTATAAAGAGAAAAAAAATGAACTCACAATCGATTTCAAGGAACCCGATCATATTCATTCCCTCGATGCTAGGATAGAGATTTTAGTACCCCACAAAACAACGGTTTCTTCAAACCTCTCAAATGGAGGAGTTCGCATAGATGATCTCGAAGGTAACCATAATCTGGAGTCCCATAATGGTTCAATCAAAATTGTTGATAATAAAGGAAATACTGCGTGTAAAACGCGAAATGGCTCTTTGAAAATGGAGAACTGCGAAGGTGATATTGAAGCCCAAACAAGGAATGGCAGTGTCACTATCCGCTCATGCAAAGGAAAGATGAATATCGATGGCGAGAACGGTTCATGCAAGATCATCAAATGTGATGGCACATTAATGCTCAATCTTGAGAATGGACCGATCCGAATTATCGAAGCGGCTTTTGAACAGGCAGAACTCAAAAATAATAATGGAAGTATGTACTACGAATTTCTCCCAATTGAAAAGGGAAGCTTCTCATTTAAGAATAAAAATGGAAAAATACTGCTCATTATTCCTAAGGAAATTGAATTTTCTTTGAAAGCGGAAAATCATATGGGAAATTTCAGGATTGGATTGGATGGTGAGTATGACAGAAAAAAAGATGATGATAGTCAGACAATCGAAATGGTAAGAGGTTCCGGAAATGTAAAGATAGAAGCAAAAAATCAGCTTGGAAGTATTCAGCTCATGAAAGATCCACTTAAGAAAAATGTGCATATGGATTTCTCGAGTTTTGGTGAAAATATTTCAGATATATTTGATCAAATTCCCTTTGAAGAAGGAATGGAAAAAGCAAAGGAAGCATTCAAAAAAGTAAAAAAATCATTCAAAAATATGAATTTTGATTTTTCAAATAACTTTGAAAATGCTATGGATTGTCTCGAGAAGAACAAAGATAAGATCAAAGCAAAGATCGATGAAGAGATAAAAGATAAGAAACATGCTGAAGAGCTGAAAAAGATATTTAAAGAGACCATTGAATCAGTTAAAGAAGCATTTCATAAAAAAGAGGAGCAGAAAGAGTTTATGAGTGAAAGCAGAATGAAGATTCTGGATATGCTGGAAAAGGGAAAGATCACTTCAGATGAAGCTGAACGGCTTCTGAAGGCGCTGGGAGAAGATGATGAATGAGAAGAAAAAGATCGTTGATATGCTTGCCGGCGGAAAGATAAATGCAACTCAGGCGGAAGAACTGCTCAAAGCAATTTCATCAAAGAAAAAGAGTGCAGTTCGGAACGAGAAACGAAGAATGATATTTGAAATAAAGGAGCAGGATTCAGAAAAAAAATTCATACATATCGAATTGCCTGTTTCTCTTTTACATGCAGGTTTGAAGATAATTCCCAAAGAAGCTGTTATCAATGCGAAGATCGGAAATTCATCATTTGATGTCTCGTCAATCAACTGGGAAGATATATTCTCACAAGCAGCAGGCAGCGAGGCCGGTGACCTATTTTACATGGAAATTGATAATGAAGATGAACATCCTATAATAATCCATATTTATATTGAATGAGAGTTAGCAATATTCATTAATTTATTTTCATTTGCATAATAAATTGACAGTATATTTCCGTATTAAATCTCTTTTTTATTGGACACCCCGTTAGATATTTAAACAGTAAGATGTTCGGTATCCAAGATAATATTTACTAATGAAAAAGTTTTATCTTCATTAGAAGGTAAGATTATCTAACGGTACTCTCTTATAACGCCGATCTTCTCTTTTTTCTCTTTCTCTGATTTTCCCATACCTGATAGCAGCCCTACAATAAAACCAGCGACAAATAGGAGCGGGTAAAAAATTATCTTCGACATTTCAATTTCCCAGAAGAGAATTGTGAGAGATACCTTTGCAGAATTTTGGATCACTACAATAATAACAGCAATGACCAAAAGGATCGTAATAATTTGTTTTACTTTCATGTTAAAACCATTTCTTTCTTTTAAAATATATTAGCATTCCTACAAAAACTCCGAGCATTACACCAAGCACTGCAAAGTAGCCCCATTTCCATTGCAGCTCCGGTATATAGGCGAAGTTCATACCATAGATTCCAGCGATAAAAGTCAAGGGAATAAATATAGTTGCAATGATAGTTAATACCTTCATCACTTCATTCATTTTATTACTGATACTGGAGAGATAAATATCCAGCAAACCAGAGACCATATCGCGATTAGATTCAATCGTGTCGATTACCTGGATCGTATGATCATATACATCTCGTAAGTACACATTGATGCTCGAATCAATAAGATCGGTTTCGGAATGATGCATTGCGTTAATAACTTCACGTAAGGGCCACACAGATTTTCTAAGATACATCATCATTCTCTTCATTCGGTGAATGAGTTGCAAGGTTTTGGTTGCTGGGGTTTTCACTACTTCATCTTCTAATTTTTCGATGGAATCACCAACAGTTTCAAGAATGACGAAGTAATGGTCTATTATTGAATCGATAAGAGCATACATAAGATAATCTGCATGAAAGTTCCTAATTCGTCCCTTTTTATTTCTGATGCGTTGTCGAATTGAGTCAAACACATCACCACTGCGTTCTTGGAATGAGATCACAAAATCCTTACCCAGTACGATGCTCACTTGCTCAGAGCAGATATTGTCATGATCATTAAGATAGAGCATTTTCAGCACGAAATACATATACTCACCAAAATCTTCAACTTTGGGTCGCTGTTCCGTGTTCATAATATCTTCTAGTAAGAGGGGATGAAGATTAAAATACTTGCCGAAGTCTTCCATCACAGACGCATCATGAACTCCATCAACATTGATCCAGGTAACAGATGAAGTATTTATGAATTTTTTAGATTCTTCGACGCTATTTAGAATTTTTTCTGTAAAATTATCCGCATCATAATCCATGACAGTTATATGAGCTTTTTCCATTTTTTTCTGACCAACATGGATAAGCGAGCCGGATGGAGTGCCATATTTAGAAATTATATCATTCATATATCTCCTTATTAATCTATATCACCAAGCAAATATCCTTGCTCATATTGGACAAGTCCAAATATCGCCTTTTCATTATGATAATTCATGATCTCGAGACCAAACCAAGTTTGTTCTTATTCTTCCGTCAATAAAAAAACTGTTTTGTAAGATTCCCCATGGAAAAATTCATTGATCTGCTTGAGAATTAAATCCTCCGGACTATTATTCTTTTATCACCCTGTCATGAAGCTCCCTTAAGAATGCTAACCCCTTTTTCGATATTTTCCGCGAGTATAGTTCCCTGTTGAACATATACAAAATATGCTCACATCCAGGTTCAATATTGAATTTCATTCTCTCTGTCAACGCACTGTTTGCATATTTCAGAAAGATTATCTCACCAGAATACCCGCATTTGTAGAATTCAGCAGGTTTTTTTGTGATGAATGACAGAACCCTCTCCATGTTTTCACGATCCATAAAAGTCTGGGCTAATATTGGCTTCGTCCCTTTTTGAACCTGTACTGTATAGAAGAGAATTTCCACTCGATCAGTGTTATCCTGCATATACATCTTCATCGCATAATCAATGGAGGAATCGCATCCTACTAAAAAAAGAAACACAACCCCTATAATAATAATGACCCTTTTCATGGCGTCCCTTAATTTCTTAATTAAGATTTTCAAAAATGAGAAAATATTAAAAAAAGCTGTCAATATTTTACATTTTTCTCACGCATACAACCAAAAATTTACATAGCAATTCCAGAGAATGGAAGTATGAGTGGAGTTCAGGATGAGGGCATTACACATACAGGATATCGCCTATTCCACCATATAGATCTACTTATAATGGTGATGTAGAAAATGTTCATAAATCTTATAGAAGATGAGTTCTATAAAGTAGAATCGTTTCAGTCTCCAGGAGATTTACTGAATAAATCTTACGTATATCAAATATATTTTATTAACTCAAGTTTCGCAGGAGATAAAAAAAGAAGTAATTTCCACTCTTGCGTAATAAAAAACCGAGACGAATAGGATGCAAATCAACCCCATTAAATCCTACAAAGCAGGAACAGTCCCGATACGATATAGCGGGATTATTTCACAGGGTGAACGATGATTTAGCTGATTAACACTAATCAAAAAAAGCAAACCATAAAAAGAAAATTGTCATTCTGGAGGGAGTGAAACGACCGAAGAATCTCGCAAAAACGTTAGTCTATCCCTTTGGGAGATCCTTCGTCATGAGTTAAAACTCCGCCAGCTGGCGGATAACAATTCCTAGTTTTTCAATTATAAAATGACTGAAGTTATGCAATAGATATTATAATAGGTCAAATATGATTTTTTGAGTAATTTCCACTCCTGCTGAACTTGAATTATTAATTTTAGAAAAAATAAATTCAAGTGGATACTTATGGTGTGGACCTCCCAAAAATTAATAATAAAATTATTGACAATCATTCAAGCATTTTTATTAGATGAATAAATATTTTTTTGTGTCTTTGTGGTGCAAGCGATTTTCAATGGAAAATTATTTTGTAAAAAATTATATGAAAAAATCATTAATCGGAGTTTTTATGAAAAAGGTATATTTTTTAGCTTTGATAGTATTCTTATTTATTTTGCCATCTTTATTATTTTCAGTTGAAACAGGAAATATTGCAGGAAAAGTGTATGCAAAAAAAACAGGAAACCCCCTTTTTCAAGCTAATGTTTTATTACAGGACTTAAAAACAGGAATGTTAACTAATGAATATGGTAGTTTTATAATGAAGAATATACCAGTTGGTACTCATACTGTGATCGTAAGTTATATGGGATATGAAAAATTATCTAAAAAAGTTGAAGTAAAACCCAATTTGACAACTACTGTAACATTTTCATTAGAGATGAAAGCTGTTAGTATTTCAGGTATTACAGTTACCGCAACCCGAGCTGTAAAAAGAGAAACACCAATCGCTTTTACAGATATTAGTAAAGCTGAGATTGAAGATAAATACACAACCCAGGATATGCCTATGTTACTTGAAGATGTCCCCGGATTATTTGCTAGTGCTACTGGAATTGGTGAAGCACAAATTACGATGAGAGGTTTTGAAGCTGATAAAATACAAATTCTAATAAACGGTATCCCTGTTAATGACCCTGAAAGCCAGAAGGTTTATTGGTCAAATTGGACAGGTTTATCGAGCACAGTTAAATCAGTTCAGGTACAGCGTGGAGCTGGTACTTCCTTGTATGGTTCAGGTGCTTTTGGTGGTTCAATAAATATTGAAACCATAGGGTCGAGTCCGAAGAAAAAATGGGTATTAAGATCCTCTGTTGGTGGTTTTTATACTGATAGTAAAGTAGCTAATGGAAAAGGGGATATTACAAGTTATAATCCTTTAAATTATAATGCTGCACTCCGTTATGAATCAGGAAAGCTATTTGGTGGAAAATTTAACTTCAGCGTTATGGCGGAAAGAAAAGCAGGTGATTCATATATTATAGGAACAGATTACAATGGTTATTCTATTGGTGCAGAAACACAAAATATCATTGGAGACCATATCATAAATGCCAGCTTTATTATAGCCCCACAGGAACATAATAATGTTTATTTCAAATCTGACCCGAAATTATTTGATACACTTGGTCGAGATTATAATCGGAATAACACTCCCGACCAGGAAAATTATTATTGTAAACCTCAATTTTCAATTCGGGATGAATGGAAAATATCAGATAATCAGTTGCTTATGACAAATACCTTTATGACGAAAGGGAATGGTGGAGGTAAATATCTTTCCCAGAGTATTTTTAATGTTGATAATGGAGACGTAACCTGTATGCCATTGCATACTGAACATAACGAAGATATTAATTTTGGCAAACATGCCTTTTATATATATCAATTGACAGACTCTTTGCTTATTTTCGAAGGATTCAATCCTTCAGATTCAAATTATTATAATTATCCAACATATAATGGTAAAATAATTACTTCAGCCGCTGATCTTTTTAGTCCTCCGACTACATATTCATATACCTGGCTAAATGACCAGATAAGTAATCATTTTCAATGGGGTTTGAATACATATTATAAGCATGAAATTAATCCAGCGTTTACTTTTGTTTTAGGTGGGGAATTTAGATATTGGAAAGCAGATCACATTGGTAAGAGAAGAGACTTTAGATATTTAGATTCAGATACTGACAGTCTGGGAGTTTATTCTATTTTCCAAAAACAATATGATGAAACCTCAACAGTGAATAATATATCCGGTTTTGCCAGATTAAATTTGAAACCTGTAGAAAATATGAATATTATGTTAGATGCTCAACTGGCTAGCTATAACTCCAAAGTAGAAGAAAATCCCATTCAGATTTACGATATCGGTACTGGAGAACCCACATCTTACTCTTTCTATTCTACAAAAAATACCACTGTAACAGACACCGCCGGGAATAAAATCCTAAAATTTACTGCTGATGACTATAAAAAAACTTATAACTTTTTTTCACCAAAACTTGGTGTTAATTACAATATTTCAAAATATTTCAACATTATGACAAATTATTCTATTTCATATAAAGAACCCAAAACTATGCAGTGGTATAGCGGTTATGATGGACCTAATGGAAACCAGATGTACACAGTTCAATTGGTTGATAGTTTACATAATGAATATAAGGAAGAACACTTTTATGGTGAATTAAAACCAGAGAAAATTAATACTATCGAGTTTGGTGTTGGTTATGATGGTGCTAATATTGATCTGAATGCTAATTATTATATTAGTGATTATCAGGATAAAATTGAATATGTTACCATACCCGTTAAAAATTATCAATGGGATGCGCAAGGTGATTCTATTAAATCATACAAGGTAGATGAAAATCTGGTTTTGAATGCAGGCAACGCTCGCCATCAGGGTTTGGAACTAAGCTCAAAAATAAATTATTATGACTTTGATTTTTCCACATCTCTAACTTTAGCAAAATTTCGCTGGGTAAAAATGAAGATTGAAAAAATATTCGATACAAGTGCAGAAGATATGAAAGGTAAGGTGGTTCCTTTTTCTCCTGAGAGAATGTTCAATTGCTCAGCCGGTTATACCTTTTCTAATTTACCCTTTAATGGAAAATTACGAATCGGTATAAATGCAGAATGGTGGGATGATTACTATGCTAATTATACCAATGAATATACTTATCATACTCCAGATACATCCTATGTAAAAACTACAAAACTTCCCTCTTTTTATAATATAGGAAGTAGTATCAAATATTCTTTTGAATTTTTCGGTAAAAAAACAACCCTTCGTTTTGATTTTAATAATATACTTAATCGCAAAAAGAATTATTCCTCAGCAAATGTAAGTGCTGACTATAATAGAAAAAAAATGAACGAAGATGGCGATCTCGTAGATGATTATTTAACTGGAGTTGAATATTTATATGTTACTCCTGCCCCACTATTCAATATATTTTGTACGATTGAAATTAAATTCTGATATTAAGCTATTATAAAAATTATATCAAAAAAAGAACCCTGTACATACAGGGCTCTTTTGCATTATGAATAATAAAATTGTACGCTTAATGCAATAGGATCATTTTCTTAATAATGCTGGAATTTTCTGTGTTCATTTTATAAAAATAGACACCATTAGAAAGAGAATTTCCATTTTCATCTTTCCCATTCCACTCTACTGAATGCTCACCAGCATTAAAATAGCCATCAGATACAGTTTTGATCTTTTGTCCGAGTATATTGAAAATCTCAATTTTAACATTTGCCGATTGTTTTAGGGAGAATTTAATTTCAGTTTGTGAACTAAAAGGATTAGGACTATTATCCAGAATAATGGTATTTGCATTTGGATTTTCATCAACTGCGCTCGATATGACCAAATCATCAGGAGTTCTAGGATTCACACCATATTCGTCATAGCTATAATCAACACAACCTCTTATTATTTCCCATTCCATACCAAGAGTAATTACAATAGGTGGATCAACTTCGTCTAAATAAAAGAAACCATCATCGATCTGAGCTAGGCCTGTCCCATCATCTACTAACCATTGTCCAAATTCGTCAGGTTCTTGAATAACAGTTACATCATTCAACTCAACCAAAACACCTTCATAGGGTTCTCCTGTTGCAGTTGTCATCAGCTCACCACAATTAATAGATGTAGCAGAAGGAATAGGATTACCTGAACTAACAAGGGTTATAGTAATGGGGTCACTATAACCAGAAATTTCAGTCATTCCATAATATTCATCTACAGTTCCTATAACTTCTACTTCATCGCCAGGAACAAGTGTTGTATCTCCTGCCATATAAATAAGAATACCTTTCCAAGCACCACCTTCTGGCATTGAAATATAAAAGTTATCCTTATAACCTGTCCATTCTGTAGCATTAACAATTCCTGTAATTGTTACTTCTTGTCCTTCATAAGTTGATGGATATGTACCATCGCCGCCAGGATCAGTAGTATATTGAACATCGTAAATCGTTGTTGCAGAAAGAGTTCCGACAAATAAAAATACAACTAAAAAGATAATTAATTTTTTCATTAATACCTCTATTTTTTATTTTCTCATTTTTTTATTTTATTAAAACAAATGTCAAGCACTTTTTTTCCAACCACATGAGTACCCCCAAAATATTCAGATACATGCAGCATCAGAGAGTGGAAAATTGAGAACCGACACTATTTCAAATCAGTTCTTATTATCAATAAATATGATTATTGTCAACCAGCAACTTTTCAACCTGTGAAATCCACAGGATATTTCACCGGGTTTGTTGCAGTCTCATGGACCTAACTTCAGGTACTAACCGTTTCACCTGTCCCGCCTGCCCAGTGAAATCTTTTTTCTATATTTCATTCGGGTTAAATCTTTCTTTATTTAACTGGGAACGGTTTCTTTAATTGTAATCGAGATACTAACAAAGCTCGATTAATCAAAACTGGATTCCCGATACCCAATCCGCCAGCTGGCGGAGCACGGTCGGGAATGACAACTTTTTTTTATTTGGGGTAGCCGGCTCAGTCGGCTTATAATAAGTAAATTACAGCATCAGGGGGCTCGATGCAATCCAATAATAAAAAACAATTATCTTGTCACAAGCTTGCCCTGGCGTATCCCGATTTATCGGGAGAAGACTGGTCGAAGAGCTTGTGAAAAGTAATTCTAATCTCATTCCGATGAAGCATTTGTCTCGAAATATAGCATATTATTTTTTCCTGATAACCTTTCCTTCTGCCATGACCATTGTCGGGAAAGCGCCAAGATGCAGAGGATTCTTATCCCATACAACAAGACTGGCGAGTTTGTCTGGTTCGACAGTGCCCAGAATATCATCAATATGAAGTATTTTTGCATTCTTATAGGTAATTAGGGAGATCGCATCTTCCTCGGACATGCCCTGGATCATGAAGAATTTCAAGCTATCCCGCAGTGCGATAGTGTGTATCACCGGATGGTCGGTCATCAATCCGTAAAATGCTTTTGACTGCATAAGAAGCAATGTGTTCTGATAATATGCATGCTTTAGCTCGACCTTGTATCCAACCGAACCAAGCGGACCATAAACGACGGGGATATCGTTCTTTGCAAGTGCATTGAAGATATCTTTATGAAAGACATCGCCTGTATGATCTGCAGTGCACTTTAGTTTATATTTTTTTGCCAGATGGATGAGATACAGCACATCATCATCTTTGTGAACATGTACTTTTGAGGTATATTTTCCAGATAACAATGTTAAAAGTGCTTTATCTTCCGGAGAAAATCCGAGTTCATATTCTCGTTCAATTATCCTTTTATCTATCTCAAGATCCTTCTTGCCGATCTTCTTCTTTTTGTATTTTGCTTTAAGCTCAACGAACTTTTTATCTTTTGAGACTTCGGCTTTTTCCTTTTTGATAAGAACTTCATCAAGCTTTTTCTCAAGTAGCGCATACACACCCATTCGTGTATTTGAGCGTTCGCCTTTCCAGTCAGTTGTTGAGCGTGGATTGTATCCCAGTGCCATCTTGAAACCATATTCCTTCATAAATGCATCATCGCGGTTTTTGCCGAAGTTCTTGATGATCATAGCACGTCCACCAATAAGGTTGCCGCTTCCGGGAACTACACAACTATAGAGTACCCCGAAATCCACTGCATCTTTGAAAGCACGGTCATCAAAATAGATGCTGTCGATTGGGTTGTTGAGTGGAAGTATCTGATTGATGATGTCATTGGTTTCGGACTCTGTCCAGGGCTCGCCTTCCCTGTCCATGCCGATATGGGAATGAGCATCAATGAAAGCAGGGGTGACCCAGCCGGTATGATCTGCTTTGAGTTTTTTTGCGGTGACATCTACAATTTTGTTACCTTCTACAACGATGTATTTATTCTCTGCCTTGCCCTTTCCGTCAAAGAGCACATCTGCTTTTATAATTTTCTGTTTTGCCATTTGTATCTCCTACTTGTAATTTTTTTTAACCACGAAAAGTACGAAAAAGGGATTTCAGCATAACCGCAAGCCCTTGCATTCTTATTTTGAAGAAACGCTTATACTATCACAGAGTATTGCAGGCATTCTTCCACCCCAACAGGTGTGAAGTTTGTTTTCTATAGCAACAACTTTTTTGAGTGTGTCATATACATTTCCTGCAACCATAACGTCTTTTACACGACCTACGATCTCGCCTTTTTCCACATAAAGGCCGGGACTGACGCCAACCGAATAATCACCATTGGGAATATTACCGCTGTGAGCTCCCATGACACCATCGAGAATAATACCTTTATCCATCATTGCGACAAGCTCTTCAAAGGATTTCTCGCCGGGTGCGATACGTGGATGCGCCAAGCGTGGAGTTGGTTTCATAGTAATGGTATCTCCACCCCACATTGAAGCTCTATACCCGTGTCCGGTTGATTGTTTGCTTAACTTCTGTGCATAGTTTATATCATAAAAGAAATTCTTGAGTACACCTTTTTCTATGATGTTCATCTTTTTAGTAGGAACTCCTTCATCATCAAAACTGCGAGCTCCGGGTACTTCATCATCGAGAGGATCATTATAGAATGTGATGGCTTCGCTTACTATCTGCGTTCCAATATCTTTTTTGATTGGCGAGATTTCTTCATAAATACTCTTTGCGCTTGTCCCGCTATGAAGTCGCCAGAGCAGTGTGTACATACTTCCCGGCATAAAGAGTATTTTCATTTTACCTCCGGGAATTGTCACCACTTTCGAGGAATCATTATACATCTTCACGAGGTTATCAAGAATATTGCGGGAAACAGAAAACGGGATCTTTTCTTCATATACCCGCGAGATGCCGGCACCGCCACCGGGATATACAAGACTCAGCCAGTAACCGGTCGAGCCGATCTTTGAATGTACATCGGTTCCTTGAGAGTTAATAATTCGTTGGTTAAGAACTTCTTTATACGCGACAATTTCTATTTCAGCATCTGTATTCTTAATAAATATTTCAGTGATACGCGTGCAATTTTCAACCATCGAGGATGAGGTTACTTCATTGATATGCTCATTATAAGTTTTCAGGGTAGGTAGCTCCGAAGTATGAGGAAAATCATACGGCGCCTGCACTCCGCCTTTCAATGAGTCCAGAGCATTTTGTATGAATTCTTCTCTATCGATGAGATTCTTTGTGTAGGAGAATCCAAGTTTTCCATCTTTGATAATGCGCAGAGCCATTCCTGATTGGAACTGGCTTTCGATGTCATGGAGTTCACCCTTTTGGAACATCACTTCGGATGAGGTTGGTTCACAGTAATATATTTCTGCCTGATCGCAGACTTTTCGAGCCATGTTTAATAATTTTTCCATTATACACCTCCTAACACTACATTTTTCATAAGAATATGAGGAGCTCCGTGGCATGAGCGGATATTGGTCTGCCCTTTGCCGCATCCACCGGTTTTGGAGAGTTTCAGATCATTTCCAACTGCTGTGATATCTTGAAGTGTTTGATAGAGATTGCCTGAAATATTGATGTCACGCACCATTTTTTCTTTCTTTCCATTCTTAACGATAAATCCGTACTGAGCTCCGAAAGTGAAGTTCTCACCAGAGGTCTGTCCTCCCTTTGCATTGAGAATATAGAGACCATCACCCAATTCTTCCATAAGTTGTTCAAGCGTTTTATCTTGTGGTTCAATATAGATGGTTCCCATGCGGATGATTGGAGCGAAGCGGTAATCTTCTGCAACACAGTGCCCTGAAATTGGCTCGCCGAACTCGTGGGCTGTTCTGCGTGAATGCAATCTGCCGGTAAGCACTCCATTAGTTAAAAGTTTTACTTCGCGGACTGCCACACCTTCGTCATCATATTTGTAGAATCCAAGCTGGTTCAGGATCGTTGCATTATCTATGATGGAGAGTACATTATTGCCGAGTTTGTTGCCGATCTGCATCTTTTTCCTCATTGCAGGTAGTGATTCCACAATATCTGCTTCGGAGAAATGTCCGAAAGCTTCGTGGGCGAATACTCCGGCAAGACTTTGATTAAGAATGCAATCATACACACCTGCTTTGACCGGTTCGGCACTAAGCAGATCGATAGCTATCTTTGTTCTTTTTTCAAATTTATCATCAAGCTCTCTAACAGTATAAAAACCATCGCTTCCGCCCGCACCAACACGTACATTTTGAGTCAGATTTCCATCTTTACTGATAATACTTCCACTTATACCGGTTGTGATAAGAACTTCGTGGATTTCTGCGCCTTCGGAAGAGATGAAGTACTTTTCACGTGTTGTTTCCGAGTAGCCCATATTGGTCATCACGATCTTTTTATGAGCCAAAGGAATGTTGTTGTAATGCATGAGCAGATTCAGTTTTTCTTCGATTGAGATCTTTCTCGGATCCTCCTTCAAAGTTGGAATGAACGTATCTTTAATGATAGGCACTTCTGCAAGCTTGATCGGTTTTTCGATATTGTTTCCGAGAAGCACTGCATTTTCTTGTGCAGTTTTCAATGCTTTTTCAGCGTCGTCTTCTTTTGTGAAGGAAACGGAAGTGAATCCGCAGTTTTTCAGCACACGCACCACATATCCGTCTGTGGTAGTTGAGCCGATATTTGAGAGTTCCTTCCCATCAAGGGTGATGAAGGTTTCCTTCTTGATCTCGTAGCGGATATCAGCATAGTCTGCATCCGCTTTTTGTAAAATCCTTTTGAGCTTTGAGAGCATATGACCTCCTATTCAATTTTCTGTAATGTACTGAAAATCGGGAAAATAAGTCAATTTTTTAATTTTAAATTATCATACTCAATTTTCTAGTCTCTTTGCGAAAGCTTCTTCCTTTCGCAAAGTTAATTTTGAACACCAGCAATTTTGCGAAAGGAAGTATTTGATGAAAAAGCCCAACTTTGCGAAAGGAAGAAACTTTCGCAAAGGATTCATCTTCAATTCAATCAATAAGATATTTATCCAATGCTTTTAATATTTTGCTTTCGGCTTGGTAGTCTTCAAAATACTTTTTGTATTCGATTCTGGGGCTAAAATTTTGAATGATGAATTTCTTATTATACAGTGAACCAGCTCGAATACCAGCACATTCCAAATAATTTGAATATTTCCAATCATTTGAATCAGTTACTAAGTCTGCTTTCACGGGATTATTATGGATGTATCTCATAAGATGGATTAGATATTCTTCTTTATCGACAAGAATAGCTTTCGCTCTTCCTTCAAAAAGTGTGCCTCTTCTTTGTTGCTGTTTATTAATAGCTTGAGTATATCCTCCAAATATCTTGCGGAGCCAATCTGAAACTGGTTTATAAGTCATCTGTTGTATCAAAAAATGATAATGATTTGGCATAAAGCAATATGCGAGAATATTAATTCCAAATTCTTGATAGCTTTCTTTTATTTTTTTGAGAAGATAAATGTAATTATCATCAGAAAAGAAGATTGGCTGCTTGTTGCATCCTCTGTTGAAAATATGGTAGTAATTATCTTTATAATATTTCATGATTTATCTCGTCTCTTTGCGAAAGCTTTGGGTATTTCGCAAAGTTAATTTTGAACACCACCAACTTTGCGAAAGGAAGAAACTTTTGCAAAGATTATTCGCTATGAGTCGAATCGGCAATGATCTTTTATTCGGCCTTTTTGATATGATTCACCGTAAAGAAATGAGCCCAAACGCCTGCTATACAATAGGCGATAGTGATTCCAATAAAAGCACCCTGAATTTGAAGAATATGCGATCCGAGATAGGCAAGAGGAATATAGAGCACGAACATCTGAATAGTGACCAGTCCGGCAGCATGAAATGGCTTTTGCAATACATTGAGCGACACATTACACAGAAGCAGCACACCCTGTAAGCCATAACCAAGAGGAACGATGGACAAATATTTTATGATTGTTTCTATGACCACTGGATCTTTGCTAAAGATGCCGGCGATGGGTTTGGCAAAAATAAAGAGAATAATAAAGGAACCGAAACCCCATACAAGGGAAAACAGTTCAGCAAGTTGCAGTCCCCTTTTTACTCTATCAAAAAGCTTCGCTCCAAGATTTTGCCCGATAAAAGGACCGAATACTGAAGAGAGAGCTCGTATCACAGCAAGTGCAAAGAACTCGATCCTGGATGCAACACCAAAACCCGCAACAGCTTTGGGACCATAAGCAGAAATTAACCTTGTCATTAAACCAAAAGAGATGGGTAGGATCATCCGTGCTCCCGCAATAGGAACGCCAATAAAGAGGATCGCTTTCCAGGATGCAAATATTTCACGCAGAGGAGTTCGCTCAAATGTTACCATTCTATCTCTACGAACAAGCACCCATGTTGCTGCAACAGATGCACTGAAACGCGCAATAACAGTTGAGATCGCAGCACCACGAATTCCAAGAGCAGGGAAAGGTCCGAGTCCAAAAATAAGCATCGGATCCATAATGAAATTCATGATCACTGCCACAACCATAATTGCGCTAGGGGTTTTCGTATCGCCTGTTGCACGGATCGCATTATTGCCGACCATTGGAATGAGCACGAAGAACATCCCAAAGTACCAGATGCCCATATATTGTTTGATGTAGGGGAGCACCTGGGGTGTCGCGCCAAGAAGTTTGAAAAGCGGATCGATCGTCGAAAGTCCGATGATCACAAAGATGAAAACAAGAACAATTGCGAGCATTAGACCATCTGTGGTAATTCTTCGAACCTTGTAAGTGTCACCCTCGCCGATAGCGCGTGAGATTATCGCAGAAGCACCCATTCCCACACCGAGTGCTATGCTGTTCACAACGAGTATGACAGGAAAGGTAAAGCTGAGGGCAGCGAGTTGGGTAACTCCCAATTTTCCGACAAAAAAAGTATCGACAAGGTTGAATGCGACCATGCCGAGCATGCCTACTATCATAGGAGCAGTGAGCTTGATCAGCAGCTTGCCAATAGGACCATCAATAAGTTTTGCTCTGGTATTATTCATCTATTCCAACTTTCCTGAGGAATTGAAAAAGTGAGATATTTTTCGTCAAGCTAATGAGAAAAACTTGATAAGAAATGTGCAAAAATAAAATTCTAAAATTAAAAAGAAGGTTTTATGCGTGAAATCTTGAATCCTTATAATAAGTATAATGGTTACTACTGCTTCGGGTGCGCACCCAACAATGAGCATGGTCTGCAGATGACATTTTATGAAGATGGTGATGAAATTGTCTCTAAGTGGGAGCCCAAAGATTTTTTTCAGGGTTATTTCAACGTGCTGCATGGCGGCATACAATCTGCTCTTATAGATGAGATCGGAAGCTGGGTTGTTCTGATAAAGGGCAAAGTTACCGGAGTCACTTCTAAACTTGAAGTAAGATTTAAGAAATCTGTTTACGTGAACAAAGGAACGATCACACTCCGGGCGAAGCTTCATACGAAGAGACGAAATCTCTATACTGTGTATGTTCAGCTTCTCGATGCGAATGACACGCTCTGTGCAGAGGGATATGTGACCTATTTTACCTTTTCTAAAGAGAAGGCAGAGAAGCACTTCTACTATCCTGAATATGAGGAATTTTTTAAGGATTAATCGAACTCATCCTCGCTGAACTTTTCAACATGGTAAATGTAGATTTCTGTGCTCGGATCTTTGTAGGCATCTCTCGGTAGACCTGCTTTGTGGGCGCAGAGATTTTCCAGAAAAGTCACTCTGTCCCAGCCGGTATCAGTTGCAACCTGCGGAAGGAACACGCCGCTCCGCCATCCCTTTTTTATCCACACGCCGTCAATACCCATGCGTATCTGCTTCCAGTCCGTGATCTGCTCCATAGGAGTAAGTACCGAGATCTCGATATCAATCTCTTTGAGCTCTTTCTCTTTAACCTTAGGAAAGCGAGGGTCTTCACAAGCTGCCGACACAGCCATTTTAGACACAGCCAGATACAGCGGCATCTGTGCATGCATGTGCCCAATACACCCGCGAAGATCGCCTTGCTTATTCAATGTAACGAACACAGCCCGTTCTTCAGAAAGCTTCTCATCATCAGGTTTTTCCGGTTTAAATCTCTTTCCATTTTCCAGATAGTAGGTGATACTATTTCGCGCCAGATCGAGGAGATATTTCTTTTCTTCTTTTGAATAAACTCCCTGTTCAGAATCTTCATCTTTTTTCTGCATTCCGGATTCCGACTTGGGGAATACGATCGAGGAATATCCCACAATATGTGACGAATACTGATCACCTGTAATATCAGCAGAATTCTGATAAGCCAACATTATGGGTTTGTCCGCCCTAAAGTGCTTCATCACTTTCATAAAAGGATAGACAGAATGAAATCCGCAGAGTTCACATTTTCCTCTTTGAACTTCCTTTTTCAGTTCATCAATATTCATGCTGAGCACTAAATCAATAGTGTGCTGATCAATGTTCACAGTTTCTTTATAAGGATGAAAATGCGCCATATCAGAGCTGGCAACGATAGCGATCTTCTTATCCGTATTTTCGAGTATGGAGATCAGCGCATCTGCAAGCTCATCCAGAAGCGAGTAATCTGAAGTTGCGGTCATGATAGGGACAATTTGTGCGTCGGGGAGATGGTATTGTACAAATGGAAGCTGTGTTTCGAAGCTGTTCTCCCCTCCGATGAAAACCTGAGTGATTGACTCAAAATCCGGATTAGCAGCACATAATTTTTGAGAAATCTCTTTATCAACTTTTGAGGTGCCGATAGGGGATTTCACATTATCACCGCTGTAGATACTCACCTTGCCTGCATTGTAACGATGGCTTGTTGCCATGATAATGACTGTATCAAAATTTCCGTTTTTCAGCAGCGAATATCCATACGCAGCGATAGGTCCGGAATAGGCAAGACCTGCATGGGGAGAGATTATACCAAATGGAACTATATCTCTATTTTTCCCGAGCTCAACATTGTCGAAGAATTTGGTCAGCATGCTTTCCAGTTCTTTTTTTGAGCCGGGATACCAGGAACCTGCGAGCGAGGGTTCGAGGGTTTCAGCCCAAAGGTTTGTTGAAAAAAGCATAAGGCATAAAAATATTCCAATTTTTTCTAACATATAAACCGCCTTTATCTCTTTTTCTAAAATATTGAAAAAAATATGCAAGGAAAAAATGAAATTATTTCAAAATTTGTCATCTCACTCAGACAATTGTCACGCTGAACCTGCCTGAAACACGTTGGGTTCAAGCTGTAGTAGAAGAGTTATTGTTAGTGTTTATCTTATTTAGATTTTTGCTCAATTTATTGCTATATTATTTTTTTAACCTTTCTGTGCTCTCTGCCTGACAAGGCGTCCTGTCAGGGTGTAGCGTAGCGAAGACTGGTGGTGAATATTTTATTCAGGTTTCTTTATTACAGCTATTTTTTCTCCTGCTTAATATAACACAAAACATCACCTTTTTTAACTGACTCACCAACTTCAAAATCAATTTCCTTGATCTCACCATCGCAGGGTGCTGCCAGGTTATTGTACATCTTCATTGCTTCCAGCACGACTACGGTTTCTCCGGCTTTTACCTTATCTCCCACTTCCTTTTTGTACTCGATGATCATACCGTGAATAGGGGCACGCAGGTTGACCGATTCGTCTGTTTCTACAGTTTTCTTTTCCTTTTTAATGAAGCTTACGCTAACACAGCGTGCGTTGGGATCGGCTACTTCCACATTAAAATATTCACCATCCACATACACATCAAATGAGCGCAGGTTGGTAGGTTTATCTTTGCTGGCTTTAGCTGCGAGTTCACCGGAAAGAGCTTTCCGTACTATTTCCTTATCTTTTCCCACCTCTTCCATGGTTTTAGGTTTTACATCATCAGGAACTTCTTCCAAACCATATTTCCATTTCAGAAAGCGTTTTCCAGTTATAGGATAAAGTGCGCAGATAATTTCGTCATCCAGATCTTTTGCCAGTCCTTTAACCTCTTTCTTCACTTTGGGAATTTCCGGTTCCAGAGTATCACCCGGTCGAGTGGTAATCGGTGTTTCTCCTCGAGGATATCCTTTCAAAGCTTTTTTCTGAACTTCTTTATCAATGGGAAGTGTAGTCTTTCCGTATAATCCGAAACAGAGGTCCTTTACCTGTTCTGTTATCTGAGAATATTCTCCCTCTTCTTTGTCAAAGAGCACATTATTTACGGTTTGAATTCCAATGATCTGACTGGTAGGAGTAACCAATGGGACTTGTCCTAGTTGCTTTCTTACTTTTGGCAGAGCTTCGAATACATCATCCAACTTGTCCAGAGCATCCATCTCTCGTAGCTGATTTACCAGATTTGATAGCATTCCGCCTGGGGTTTGATGAAGTATAACATTAATATCAATGATGGCATTTTTTGTATCATCGAGCAGGTGTTTATATTTGGGAATATATTTTTCCATTTCTTTATCGATTTTAGCCAATTTTTCTATATCAAAGCCTGTATCCCTGTTCGTTCCCAAAAGAGACACAACTATTGGTTCTACAGCCGGATGAGAAGTTCGATAAGCATATGGAGCCATGCAAGTATCAACAATATCCACACCTGCTTCAATTGCCTTGAAAATTGCTAGGTCACCCATTCCTGAAGTGAAGTGGGTGTGCAGATGAATGGGGATGTCAGTCTGTGCTTTCAAAGCTCTGACCAGATTGTATGCATCATAGGGTGAGATCAAGCCGGCCATGTCTTTTATACAGATTGTATCAGCGCCGATTTCCTCGAGTTGTTTAGCTTTTCCCAGGTAATAATTCAGATTATATGTTTCGCCACCCAAGCGGGGTTCGGTTAGAGAATAGCATATAGCACCCTGGAAATGTCTGCTGTTTCTTTTTATAATTCTTACAGCAGTTTCAAAATTTCTAAAATCATTAAGTGCATCGAACATGCGGAAAATATCGATCCCGTTATCGCAGGCTCGTTGGACGAATGCTTCCACAACATCATCTGCATAATTTCGGTAGCCCACAAGATTTTGACCTCTGAGCAGCATCGAGAGAGGAGTTTTCTTAATATATTTTTTTAGGGTTCTGATCCTTTCCCATGGATCTTCATTCAAGAATCTGTGCATTGTATCAAAAGTAGCTCCACCCCACACTTCCATGGAATAGAATCCGATCTCATCCATCATATCAGCGACGGGCAGCATGTCTTCTGTTCTGCCGCGTGTAGCAAAAATACTCTGATGTCCATCGCGGAAACTAAGATCCTGTATCTTGATAGGATTTGAAGCTTTTGGGCGGTCAATCTCATAATTCCTCTTTGCCATTTCCAAAATGCCATGTTTATCAAATTTCATTTATTTCTCCATATTACGCTACAACGTTTAAAATTTCTTCTCTGCACTAACATACGATTGTGCATGATTATCTTTCTTCCAGATATCCACCAGCGGTTATTTTTCTTTTTGTTGTTATTTTCTTCCTCCTGTCTGAGGAATTGAATCACACCGGCAATGGCAGCTCGTAGTTTTTTATTCTTTTCCACGTTTAGTTCCTATAAGGGAATGTTCCCGTGTTTTTTAGGTGGTATATTTTCTTTCTTTGTATGAAGTATCTCCAGCGCATCAATAAGTCTTATACGGGTTTCACAGGGTTGAATTACAGCATCTATATATCCACGTTCTGCTGCGGTGTAGGGATTATTGAAAAGTTCTTCGTACTCTTTTATTTTTTTCTGTCTTGTGGCGTCCGGATCTTTTGACTCTTTGATCTCTTTCTTATAGCTTGCCACAATATTGACCGCTCCTGGAGCACCCATTACTGCAATTTCTGCAGAGGGCCAGGCAAAAAGTGCATCTACTCCAAGATGTTGAGAACTCATAGCAATGTAACCGCCGCCATAACTTTTTCTGGTGGTAACTGTGAATTTGGGAACTGTAGCTTCGGAATAACTCCAGAGGATCTTTGCTCCATGACGGATAATCCCGCCCCATTCCTGTTCGCATCCGGGTAGATATCCGGGCACATCAACAAAAGTGATAAGTGGAATATTGAAGGCATCGCAGAAGCGAATGAAACGAGCGATCTTATCGGAAGCATTGATATCCAGGCACCCTGCCAGAACAAGTGGCTGGTTGGCAATTATGCCCACAGTTTTACCGTTCAACCGGCCAAGACCTATAACTGCGTTTTTGGCAAAATGTTCGTGAATTTCGTAAAATTCTCCACGGTCAAGAATAGAATGAATAACATCCCTCATATCGTAACCGGCTTTCGGATTATCCGGAATGATGGTATCCAGCTCGGGACACAATCTTTTAGGGTCATCCCCCATCAGTACGGTGGGTGGATCTTCCAGGTTGTTATTGGGAATATAACTAAGCAGTATTTTTACCTGTTCTATAGCGTCTTCATCACTTTCACAGGCAAAATGAGCATTCCCGCTTTTGGTGTTATTGGTCACTGCACCACCCAGATCTTCAAATGTGGTTTCTTCTCCCGTAACAGATTTGATAACACTCGGTCCGGTGATGAACATAAAACTGCTGCCCTTTACCATGAACACAAAATCCGTCATTGCAGGTGAATAAACAGAACCACCGGCTGTTGGTCCCATAATTAAAGATATCTGCGGTATTACACCTGAAGCTCTGGAATTAAGGAAGAAAATGTCTCCATAACCTTTTAATGAATCAATTCCTTCTTCCACACGAGCACCACCCGAATCGCTCATTCCAATGATCGGTACACCTGCTTTCATGGCAAGGTCCATTATCTTTACGATTTTCTCGGCGTGTTTTTCTCCGAGAGAACCACCGCGGCATGTAAAATCCTGAGCATATGCAAAAATTGGACGACCATTCACCAGTCCATGACCTGTGATAACCCCATCAGATGGAATTTCTGTGGTGGGCATATTGAAATTCGTGGAACGGTGCTTTACCATCATGTATATTTCGCGGAACGTACCTTCATCAAATAAAAGGTCAAGTCGCTCGCGGGCAGTAAGTTTGTGTTTTGCGTGTTGCTTCTCTATGCGAGCTTTACCGCCCATCTCTTTGATCTTAACTTTTTTTTGCTTTAAATGCTCTATTTTTTCAGACACTTTCATGTTATCTCCAGACTTATAAATTTTTCACATATACGAATTGGTAAAAAAAAAAAATACCCCAAAAATGTAAAGAAAAAAAGATAATAACCATGACAAATTTACTTATAATTTCTGCTAAATATAAGAGTTCTTCACAATATGGAATTTCTCATAAAGATATAGTTCTTCATTTTCTCCTTGATGAGAAAAGAAAAATGTTGTTACCTATGCGTGAGTTGTACAGATAGGAATTGGGGTGTGTAAAATAAAAATGAATGGAGCAGGATTAGGTTTATCCTGCACAAAATGTTAAACCTAAGCGTTCCCAAGTGCAACTTGGGCACGAGAGGAAAAATGAGGTAGGGGCAGGTTTATCCTGAACCAAAATTACACACCTCCCGGCTAAAGCCGTACTCCTCTTGTTAGAGGAGATTTTACTTTCTCGAACTGTCGCGTTTTACCGCAACGAAGAAAAATCTTTCCTCTCTCTTCTTTCTCTTGTCACGCTGTCCTGTCTGGGCGTATCCGCCTATAATTGTGCCATATGGCAACTAGGGTTGACATAGATGAATAGTAATGATAAGACTTTTCTGAGAACGAAAGGAGCTCGTAGAGCGACTGGAGTTCTCAGGAAAGTCAAGGCAC
>Ga0268276_1000747_pt1 | contig 35844 bp, 8 predicted proteins | sample saktaG_4_FD_190145 | JGI IMG/M metagenome (GOLD analysis project Ga0268276, IMG submission 190145) | Saline water microbial communities from Sakinaw Lake, British Columbia, Canada - sak_2010_1_5_45m | ecosystem: Environmental > Aquatic > Non-marine Saline and Alkaline > Saline ...
TAGAAGGTTTGTTTTTCTGCACACTTGGAATAAGTGTAGTTGTTACCCAATTTTTCCATTGCCCTAAAAGTTGATCGTAATCAATTTTTCCATTTTCTTCAAGCATTTCTTCTCTCATTAGCATTAGTTTGTTATTAGCATGACTAGTGTGATCCGCTTCAAGAAGAACTTTTAAATCATTTGAAGTTTTTTGTTCAACCATAAATAATTTTGCATTTCCTCTGAGTCTAATTTCTGACCAAATATCATTAATTGTCAATCCAGATGTTTTTTGAATTCTTTGAAATAAATCACTTTCTTTCAAATTATCTTCCATTAATTCCAAAGTATCTTTTACTGCATCATATTTCATTAAATCAAGAAGACCCCCTTCTCTTAATGGATCTTCATTCCAATATTTTTTAATTTCAGTAATCTCAACAATTCTTCTTACTCTCTTTAAACTTCCCTTAAATCTAATTGGCCGAGCAACTACAACCAAATCAGTTGCTTTAAATGAAGTAGTTGGTACTCCTAAATCATTTACAACTCTATCCCAAACAGAGTACGCACTATCAGCGTGAATTGTTCCTAACACAACATTTCCTGCAGCTCCTACTCTCATTGCTTCATACAAAACTTTTGCTTCTTTACTTCTTACTTCTCCAACAACAATTGCGGAGTCACCAAGTCTTAATGCGGTTCTAAGTGCCTCAGCAGGATCAACTTCAGTGTCACTCTTTGAAACACTAATCGCACTTTTTGTTTTCATTCTTTGAATATTAAAACCAATTTCTTGCATATAAGTTACTGGAAGTTCAAGCGTATCTTCGGAAGTAATTATTCTTGCATTTTGTGGAATTTCAAGCATTAGTGCTTGCAAGAGAGAAGTTTTTCCTGAACCTCTTGAACCAACAACCAAAGTTGTAGTTTGCATATCAATTAAGAAACTTAATAGTCCGGCAGCAAGTGGACTTACAAAACTTACATCAATGAATTGCTCAAGCGTCCAAGGAGTAGTTTTGTGTAATCTAAATGCAAATCCATAACTGCTTGGTGTAAGAGGGGGACCAATTACTGCAACTCTTGTTTCTAAATCAGCCAAATCAAAATCTAAAACCGGGTGAGCTTCATCAAATGGTCTAGAAGACATTGCTCTTAATTTAGAAATTAATGCATTAGCTTCGTTTTCTGTAAAACTAATATTTGTTTGGCATTGTCCAAAATCCGCGTGAACAATATAAATTGGTTTAAAACCAATTGGAGAATCAATGTAAATATCTGTTATTTTTCTATCATTTAATAAAATTTCTAAAATTCCATATCCTACAGTGTAACGAGCAACTACTTTTGCTAAAGAACTCATTTCTTCAGAGGATAATTGGATGTGATTAAATGCTGCAATTTCTTTTATTGTTGATTCGTATAATCTTTCAAAATATCTTCGAGAAGTTGCAACAGTACTAAGAGAAGTTCTTCCTGGTTTGTATGAAGCTACAATTTCTCTAGTTTTACTTAAAACAAAATACTGATCAGGTGCTAAGGAATATTCAGGTGGATTAATGTAATAAAGTTTTTCAACTTTATCAGGATCAGCCAAGATTTGTACACTAGATTCTTTAACAGAATATTCATCCATTAAAGTAAAGTTTTCTATTCCTGAAAAAGAAAGTTTTGAACCAATGAAACTTGGTTTAATATCAGCTTCGAAAAGAGCTTTGTATATTTGAGTGGTTTCTGGAACATCATGAAGTTCAGTAAGAAGTTTTTTTGCTCTAATAATTAAGAGCATTGTTTCAAATCTATTTTTTAATTCAACTAAAGTAGCAATATATGGTTCAGTGCATGAAACGTATAAAGGCGGAGATTGCTTCATTTTTTCTTCTTCTTTTCTTAACTCTTGCAAGAGACTTAAGTAAGCCAAAAGTGGATCATAACTAATCAAATCATTTGCAACTCTTACAACCATTTGGTGACGTTCGGGAAAAAACTGTTCACATTCTCTTGCTGCTTTTCCTAAGTGATTATAACTCCAAACTCCTTCAATTGCTAATTTTTGAGAAAGGTTAGCCATTTCCATTAGCATTCTTGTTTGAGTTTCTTCATACACTCTCTCATAAGCTTCAGCTAAAACAATTTTCACCGCTTCAACTTCTTGCAAAATTTTTATTGCGTGAAATCTACAATGATGATCCTCAGCTAAGGAAGCAGAGTAAATACAATTTCTACAATCAAAAATCAAAGCACGCTTACCGCCGATTTCTTTTACAACAAATTCTCCAACTTTAAATCCGCCGATTTTCATTTTCTCACATTTACCAGTTTATGATTATAACAATCATATTCCAGAAATTAGGGATTAAGTGATATAAAAACTTGTTTTTAGCCTAAATTTTGAAAAAAGTAATAGTTATTATATGTAAAAATATTAATAATACAGGGATTAGAATTGGTTAAATCTAAAACGAAAAGCGTTTTTTCAAAACTTGAAGGAATATTTAAAAAAGAAAACAAAAGTATCCGTTCAGATGAAAAAAAGCAATTGATTTATTTTTTAGGTGGATTTATTTTATGTTATTTAATAATTTCAACAATAGTTGGAATTATTCCTTCTGAAGTTTACAAGCAATCCTTGGGAGAGGTTGTTCAAGGGATACTTTCACTTGAAGGAATCAAAACTACTTCTTTAGGATTTTTAGAATGCAATGAATTCTCTTGGCTTACTGATGGAGTAAATGGAACTTGTTATGCTTTCGGGTTAAATGAAAAAACAATTTTTATTGCATGGCTCTGCACAGGAATTTTAGAAATAATAATTTTAGTAAGTGCAATAATTGCTAGTTTTGGAATTAAAAGAAAAGAAAAAATAATTGGAATAGTTTTAGCAATAATTGTTGGAGTAATATTTAATTTACTAAGAATTTTAGTTACAATTCACATTATTTTAACTCAAAATTTGCAAATAGTGGAATTTGCTCATGATATTTTATTCAAAGTAGTTTTGTTTATATACATCACAGTGTTTTATGTTATTTGGTTTTACTGGGCTGCTAAAAAATGATTATTTTTTTTGAGATGAATTAAGTTGGATGATAAATACAAAATAATTGCTGCAAATTACGCAAGAGAAGGAAAAACAAAATTGGAACTAGTGATGAATGTTCCTAAAGCCACTAGTGAAGAATTAAAAGAAATAAATAATTTTTACAACGCAAGTAAAGAAATACTAATTTTAAAGAGAAAAGGAGTGAGTGATGAAAAATTAATTACTGTACTTTCAAAAGTTGGTTACACTAAAAACGATTTTAATATAATTAAAGGAAAAAAAGAGTTGAAAAGTAGTCTAATTGATGTTGGTTCTAATTTAGTTAGTTTGATTTTTGTTTTGGTTTTTGTTTTTGTTGTTGGGTCGCTTTTGATTAATGTTTTGGGTTCTACTGATTGGGATTTTTTAAAAAAGGATTATGTTGTTAGTGGATTAATTTTTGGTGACGATACAAATTTTAGTGATTTGAAGATTAGTGCAAATACGGGTTTGAAAAATGTTTTGATAAATGAGAACGAGTACTCTGCAATTATTAGGTGTTCGAAAGAGTTGACTTTATCTTTTGCAAAAAAAGGATTTGTTCCAGTTCATAAAAATATTTCTTGTGAAGAACAAGAGCTTGATATTGTATTTGCTACAATGAATGAATTTGTTAAACTTAATTTATCTAGTGTTACAAATGTTGAAGACAAAGGAGTAAAGTTAGATTTGACTGGTAGTGATTTAGTTATACTTGGAACTAATACTCCCGCTGTGAATCCTTCGGTTTCAGTTACTGCATTTAATCCTAATACTCCTGGAGATATGCAATTTTTTCCTGGAGAACTTGAAGGATTACGTGAAGATGGAAATGTTACAGGACTTGTGTCCTACGGTTTTGCTAAAATAATTGCAGAAGATGAGAACGGAAATAGTTTAGATTTTAAAGAAGGAAAGAGTGCGACAGTAACATTTCCTTTAGATTCAAAACAAAGAGTTGATGCTCCAAGTGAAATGCCTCTTTGGTACTTTGACGAAATAAAAGGAACATGGGTAGAAGAAGGACTAGCAAAAAAAACTTGTGTTGGAAATATTTGTCAATACGTTGGAGAAATAACTAAGGTAAGATCGTGGTGGAACGCGGATCATCCAGTGCCAAAGTTATCATTAAAATTTAAATCATTTAAAATATGGCCAAGAAGAATTTTTTCTGATAGTCTTAGTGCGATTAATAAACAACTTTTCTTTGATTCATTGACAAATTCTTTTAATGGATATTTAGGGTCTGGTGGTAATCCTGGTGGTAATCCTGGTGGTAATCCTGGTGGTAATCCTGGTGGTAATCCTGGTGGTAATCCTGGTGGTAATCCTGGTAATGATCCTGGTAATGATCCTGGTAATGATCCTGGTAATGATCCTGGTAATAATCCTGAACTTCAAAAATTAATGGATATATTGGAAGCCGCTGGTTTAGATTATTCTCCACAAATTCTTTCTAATTTAAAAAATTTAACTTCTGAAGAATTTGCTTATGGGTTATTAATAACACAAGCAGCTAAACTTTATGAAGGTTCACTTGGTTGGGCGCATGCGGCCGTATACAATTATCCTTTTAGTGGCTATAAATGTAATTTATTTCCTTATGATATTTATGCAAGTATTGGAGTTAATTTGCCTTTATTTAGTGATCCTGCGATTGATTTTTTTGAAGGATCAGTTTCATATCATTTGCCGGCTTATACTGTAAGTACATTTAGAAATGCTGAAGAGTTGCCTGGTTTGAGAAGATTAGCTCCAACTGAAATTCCTATGCCTGGGGATATTGTGGTTGATCATGAGCATGCTGCGTTAATAGGGGAACATGGGATTGGTTATGGTGTTATGGGATCTTCTTTTGAATATGTCACTGAAAATATTAATGGGTGGGGGGCATATCAATCTACAAATTCTCCTTATGTTTATTGGAGAATAGATCCTACGGAAGTAAATAATATTCCTGAGTTTGTTACTATTAACAGTGGGCCTCCAGTAATTGCTGTGCCTAGTGGTTTACTTACAGGGTTTAATTTTGAAAAAAAAACAAAAGTTCTTGATGTTGATTGGAATTATGGGGATTTTATTTTTACTGAATTTGATAAATATGATTTAGTAGTCAAATCTCCACAAGGATTCAATTTTTTTAGAATACCTTTTGAAGACTTGAATTCAGAAAAAAATGTTGAAGTTATTTCTCCTGTTAGTTTAGTTTTTTTATCAATAAATGATATTCCTTCAGACTCAATTAATTTTAATTCTAATCGAGATGGATCAACTGAAGTGAAAGGATTTTCGTTAGAAAATTGCGTTTTGTGGGGGGATAATGTAACAAAAATATCTTCTTGTATAATAAATTATGATTCTCTTATTGGGTTGTCACGCGAAAAAGCATTTGTTTTTGCGAATGATCTTTCTATTAACGGGAAGGATAAAGCAAAAATTCTTGTGAATCTTGCAAAAAACTATAATTATATTAATTCCTGTTATTTTGCCCTTCCTCTCGATTATTACTCTGGACTTGCTTGTATGAAATTAGTTGATAAAGATAAACAAATTGATTCAAATCAAAATATTTCTAATATTTTAAATAAAAATTTACCAGATTATGAGTTGTCTTTTGTTTTGAGGAATTTGTCTGAGTATTATATGGATAGAAATTATTGTTTGCCTATTCCTGCCCAAAGTCAAAGGTTGGCTTGTCTTGCAAAATTCCCTGAACCGGTTGTGATTCCAGTTGTTGTTCCTCTTTGTGGTAATGGGGTTATTGATGGGAAGGAGAAGTGTGATGGTAGTAATTTTGTTGGAAAGAGTTGTGCGAGTTATGGGTTTAATTCTGGGAGTTTGAGTTGTGTTAATTGTCAGATAATTAAAAGTGGTTGTTCTAATATTTCTGATCCGAATGATTCTGATGAACCTGACCAACCAGCTTCTGTTTGTGGTAATGGGGTAATTGAAGGTAATGAAGATTGTGATTCAACTAATTTTGATGGTGCTACTTGTGTTGATTATGGGTTTGCTTCAGGAAATTTAATTTGTAATAATTGTAGAGTTGTTACTTCTTCTTGTGTAAGTGCTCCTGTTGTTCCCACTCAGGTTTGTAATAATACTGTAATTGAAGGAACTGAACAATGTGAAGGAACTAATTTTAATGGAAAAACTTGTGCAACTTACGGATTTAATACAGGAAATTTAAGTTGTAATAATTGTCAAATAATTAATAGTGGGTGTTCAAATACTGTTGCACCTCCTGTGGAAATTGATCCTTTAGAAATATTTGATTGTAATTATAATTCGAATTATTCTAGTCCTATTAAAGATAATGCAAATAATTCTTTTTGGATAAAAGAAATTCAGGACGGAAAATTATTTGGATTAAGAATTCCTTTTAAGAAAATTGATTGTAATGGAGAAACTGTTCTTACGGAAGATGATAGCGGAAATATTATTCCTTGCATTACACAACTCAATGATGTTGATGGATGTATTTTAGAAAAAAGAGAATTACTTACAATTAGTTCTGCGAGTGATAATTACGTTGCTGGTGGAAAATACAATAATGTTTACAAACAAAATCCTGTTGACTTTGTTGGGAGTGATGGTAATATTTATTTCTTAATTAAGAGTGGAGGCAAACATGAATTTGTGAAGTTTAGCCCGACAAATCCTGCGATAAATCAAACTCTGCAAGTTTATTCTGATGCAGATTACTTATTGCGTACTGTTCCAAGCGTTTTGCGTTCAGTTCCTAGTGGAAGCATGTTTTGGATAGTGCTAAATGGAGCCCTTCATGATGTTTACGTTGGAGATACAGGAAGTACTTATGATGTTGGGTCAAAATGTTACAATGCGCCTTATGTAAAAGGTTCTACTTCCCACGAAAGCGGAATGGCTTATGTTTGGAGATATGGATTTGGTAAAGTATTTAATGGATTTGATTATGTGGGTAATTCTCTTGGAAAAGTTTATAATAAAATATTTTGTGATGATACTTATGACAGTACCCCTTTTGAATCTGGGACTAGGAGTTATGGGGAAATGAAAGGCATGAATTTCTATACAGTTTCAATGACTTACAAAGGTGACGGGTTTGGCAATTTACTAGTCAGATCTACCAAGGATATTAATGAATTCTCAATAGATTCTAACGATATTTCATTTCCAAGTGCAACAAGATGATTAATTAACAAAATAATTTGTTTTTTGATTTGGTTTGCACTAATGAGTTTGAGGATGAAGTAGTGGGTAAAATAAAAAAAATAGTTATTAAATAAATTTGAGCCGTATGTATGACGCCGGTAATTTGGTTACAAAACCTTTTTATTCATTTGAAGACAGAAATCGTTTTGTTGGTTTTTAAATGAATTTTGAAAAGAATAGGTTTTTTAAGAGTGAATTATATATTTTGTTTAGAATGTTCCCTAGTGATCCTACGGGGTCACTAGATGCTTTTTGTTTTTCTTCCAAGGTGATTTAACTTTGGAAGAAACTATTGTTTTCATTGATGAGGGTTTTTTGGATAAACTTTCTAAATACTTGGGTGATGGGGAACGATTAAAGTTTGATAAGTTTTGTTTGGCAAAGAACCTTGCAAAGAAGCATGAATTGTTTTGCAAAAAGTTATTTTATTACACAGCGCCCCCGTTTCAAAGTAATTTTCCTACTGATGAAGAGAAGAGAAAGAAAGCGGGTCATGATAAGTTTGTAAAAAAACTATCTGAAAATAAAGATATTGTTATTAGAGAAGGCAGGTGCCAAAGAACTTATGATAAGAATGGAATTCCAATATACAAGCAAAAAGGTGTTGATACTCTTTTAACAATTGATTTAAGTCACTTGAAAGAAGATTTTCCAGAGATTAAAAAAATAATTTTAGTTTCTTCTGATACTGATTTTTGCCCAGCTATAAGAGATATTAAAAAAAGAGGAAATATTGAAGTAATTTTGTACACTTACTTTGACAGGCAAAGACATTCAAAATTTTCTTTATCAAATGAACTAATTGGGTGCTGTTCAATTTATTGTAAATTAGAAAAAATTGACTTTGAAGCGTGTTTGTATATTTTAAAAAAATAATTTTTTCAAAGGTAATGAACTCTTATGTTTGAATAAAAATTAGGGGTGTTTAATTTAAAGTTTGGGCTTTCAAAAGATTAGTCAATTTTTACTTTCAAAAGGTTTATTAATGTGGCAAGACACTTATTTATAGTTAATTAGTTGTTGGCGAGTGGGTTTTTTGATTTCAGAAAAATTGGCTGCAATTTACAATAAAGCTGAGGATAAATACTTCGATCTGTTGGATTTTCTTGATGGAAAAGGAATTCCTGTTTACACTTACTCTGATTTTTTCGAAAACAAAGGAATACCTAGTTTTGTAGTAACTCTATCAGTGCTATTAATCCTAATGATTGTTTTGGCAGTTATTTTTACTTACCAAGGTCCAACTGTGGGACAATTAACTTTATCTTTAAAAGATTCTGATGGAAAAGCACTTACTGGAGTAGCTCTTGTAATTAAAGACAAGCAAGGAATTGAATTATACAAGGGAGTTGCAAGTGACGGACAAAAAATTTCTTTAGGGAGAACTTTATATGATTCAGATAAAATATTTATCACCGCAGAAAAAACTGGGTATCAACCTACTTCTTTAGAATTTACAATAGGTGAAAGTAATAATTCTCCACGAATAAGATTCAGTAAAGATTTTGTTTCAATTGAAGCAAAAGTTAGATTGACTGATAAAGAAACAAAAACTCCTGTTAGTGGCGCAACTATAATTGTAAGTTCAAGCGATTTGAGTTATGAATTAATTGAAGATAATAATAGTTTTTACAAAAAAACAGGGATTCCTTCTGGACAAGATTTGATACTTAAAGTAACTGCAGAAGGGTATAACGATTATGAACAAACGATTTCTTTTTTGAAAGGCCAAGTAAAAGAAATACAACTTATCCCTTCAATACAATCCTACGTCGGAAAAGCTGCTGTTGGAATTAGTGTAAAAGGAATTGATGAAAAATTAATTAATGATGTAAAAGTTACTGTTTACAATAAACAAAATAATACTATTGAAGTAAGTGATTTTACTAGAAATGGGACTTTAGTTTCTTCAATTACTGCAGGAGTTCCATTAAGACTCACTGCTGAGAAAGAAGGATATTTGACTTACGATTCTGATAAGAGTGGAGATGGAGTAACAATTAGAGAAAAAGAAAAACAAATTAATATTACTCTTGAACAAGGTGGACAAAATTTACATGTTACTGTTAATGATTCACTTTCAGGATTGAGTTTAGAAGGAGCTTTAGTTCGAATATTTAATAGCGATTTATCTTTATTTGGAGAACAAATAACTAGTGTAAATGGAATTGATTTTAGCGGACTAGATCCAAGCGAAATAATTTATGTTAGTGCATATGTAGAAGGATATTTGCCAGCTCAACAAAAAGTTGCAGTAAGTAGCACTGAGGAAGTAAAAGTTTTGCTTACAAAAGTAACTCCTGCAAATTCTGCAAGACTTGATATTTATTCAATTGATATTAAAGGAAATCCGGTTAACGGAGTAAATATAGTTGTAAATGAAGTTAGGGATGGAAACATTCTTCCAAGTGGATTACCTTTGTTACAAACCAGTTTTGCTGGATATGTTAGTGCAGTTGTACAAACAGAAAAAACTTTCCAAGTAATTGGATTTAATGATGCATTTGAAGCACAAAGTACAATTGAACTTGCTAAGGGAGATTTAGATAAAAAAGTTTATTTGAATATGCAAAAAAAAGTTAATGTAGTTGAAATTAAATTTTTAGATGTGTTTGGAAAAGAGGTTAGAGGAACTGCAGTTATTAACGGACTTGATGCAACAACTCTTTATGATGGAAATATTAATTTAGGGAGTATATTTTTCAACGGAGAAGGAAGAGAAACTGTTGAAGTAAGTGTAACTACTCTTGATGGAAATGTCTTCACTGAAAATGTAATAATAAAAGGAAAAACTTACGTTGAAGTAATTGTATACAATAAAGATTCTGCCTCGCTCACTCCGATTGTGCAATTTGTTGGACTTGAAAATGAAAATGGAGATGTTGTAAAAGGAATTACTCCTGGTGCATTTTACTGGGCGAAATTTAGTGTGAATTACCCTAGAGCTGCAAGCAAAGCAGGAATACATTTTAGAGCTGGATCTGATAATACTCCTCTTTCAGAAAGCGAAAAAATTGGATTGTATGATTTAAGTATGCAAGGAGCTAACGTGGAATATTCTACTTCTTACACTCAAAACCCCGCTCCAGGAAACGAAGCAGTTGATAGAGCTAACTTTGGTGCACAGGGAGAAAAAAGTAAATGGATAGAAGGAACAATTGTTCAACCAAGAGGAACTTACACTGTAAAAGTAAAAATGCGTGTTGAAGATTTCACTTTAGGAAAAGTTCAACTCAAATACAGAACATGGGCAATTGTAGGTGAAGAATATTATCGTTCTCCAATTGATGATGATTTGTCAACTAACGGATACACTGATACTAAATCAGGATTATATGCTACAACATCAACTCAAGATTTAACTTTATACGAATCATTGCCAGAATGTACTGATACTATTTGTGTTACAACTAATTTTGTTGATAGTGATGAAACTTTACTTGCAACAGATAAATTTGAAGCACTTAAAGGAAAATTATATGCTTTAGAAGTAGAAGTAACAAGTGTTGAGCAAGATTACTTACAAATAAGTGTAAGTTCTGATACTAACCTTAGCTTTGATTCATCACAAACAGGATCACTTTACTTTGCAAGGGAAACCCAAGTAACAGGATTACAAAAAAAGAATGCTAGTGTTTCTCTTTCAGTTGCACAAGAAGGAAAACAAAAAGCAAGATTTTATTTTACTGCAAATGAAATAGGTGCTGCAAAAATAAATGTTGCAATTATTGGAAAATCAACTGTTAACAAAGATTTGAGTTTTAAGGTTGTTAATGAAAAAACACTTTTAGTAGAATTATCTGAAGATCAAGTAATTGTTGGGAAGAATTTTACAATTAAAGTAACTGATTCAGGATTAGTTGGAATGCCAAATGCATTAATTAAAATAAATGACAAAGAAGGAAAAACAACTAAAACAATTATTGGAGACAATACTGAAGGAAAAGGAAAAAATGGATATTATAGAGTAACAAATAATTTGAGTGTTGGATTATACACTGTGGAAGTATCAGCTCCAACTTACGCTTCAAACACTACTCCTTTCTTAGTTACTACAAGAAATGTATTTTCTTTCCCCGCAGCTATTGAAGTAAAAATGCCTCAAGGACAAAAATTAATTTCAATAGATCAAACTCTATCAAACAATTCTGATTTTATAATTCAAGATATTACAGTTGATGTAAGTGGACAAGCACAAAGTAGTACAACAGAAATTGATGCAGAAACTGGGGAAGTGATAGTTGATGGTTCATTTAATGTAATTGTTGAAGCACCTTTAGCTTTATCAAAGAATCAAAAACAAAGTGTTCCAATAACTGTTACGTTTAACGGTGCTGATAATGATTCAGCTGATGAAACTGCAACAATAACAATTACAGGACTTGTTGAAGGACAGTTCCTTGCAAAAGTAACTTCAGAAATACACATGATCTATAATAGAAAATTAGATCCTACTTGCTTAAAGTTTGATGAAACTAGTGCAGTAATTAATTTAATTGGAAATGATGGGGCAAATGATTCTGCTTCTATTGAAGTAACTAATAATTGTGATCAACCAATTTCACTAAAAAGAATAATTAGAGCAAAAACAAAATTAAGTGCAGTTCAACTTGATGCAGAAAATGTTTTGGATTTGCAAGCTGGAGAAATAAAAGATGTAATTATAACTGCTTACAATAGAGCAGAAAGAGTGAGAGATGAAGTTTATGGATTTGAAATAATATATGATTCTAATTATATGAAGAAAACACTAAATGTAACTGTAAAATTAATGAATCCTACTTTGGCTTTAAGTTATCCAGCTCAAGTAAATCTTTACCTTGCACAAGGCGCTATTAAAGATAAAGCAACAGCTGCACAACCTTTGTTTATTACAAATATTTCTGCATTCCCAATTGAAAATATTTCATTTTCTCAAAGTACTTCTTATAGTGCAAGCGGAGTAAAACTTGAAATTCAACCAACTGGATCAGTAAATTTAGGAAGAGGACAAGCTATAACTCCTGCAAAAATATTATTTGCAACAGCAAATTCAAAAATAACTGAACCTGTTGAAAGTGCAATAGAAATCACTGGAAGATTTGGAAATATGAATAACAAAGCTGCACAATATGACAGATATCAATATTATGATTTGTACAATGAAGGGGCTAGAAACCTTTCATCTTACGCTCCACAAACTTCTTCACTTGCAAGTTATGCTAATACAAACAGAGTGCTTGGGGTAATAAAAGTACTAACAATGTACTCAGGATACAATTGCTTGAAAGCTTCATTAGCTGATTCGATGAGTGATCCATATATGTTCCCGGGAGCTGGAGTGCAACTCGGAAAAATGATTACAGTTACAAATTTGTGTGCAGAACCTGTTTTACTTTCTGGAGCAACACCTGCTGATTACAAACCAACTAGCGCAACATACGGAATGATTACTCCACTAGCAAGTTCAGTAATGTTATTTGTCCCTCAAGTTATGATTCAACCAGGAGCAGTAGTTAAAGTTCCACTTTCAATAACAACCGCTTCACCAAGTGTACGAAGAGAAAAATATGAAATTGTGGTAAATGGTGTAACTCAAATGAGCCAAACACTAATACAATCAAAACCATTTGGGGTGAAATTATATTCAGGATCAGTTCTTACTGATGAAAAATCAAGATCAACAAAAATAAAAGTAAAAGAATGTATTGCACCTAATTCAAAAGAAACTGCAAAAGAAGTTGAACTTGTTGCTCCCTTAACAACTGACACTGCAAATTGTTCTGATAGATATTGTGATGCTCAAAACGCTGCAAAATATTTGGCACAAAAAATTGAACAAGTTGTTCAAAAAGCACGTTCAGCTGGATACTCAAAGAAAGATGTAAGTGAAGATGGATTCCCTTGTCAATTAGAAGGGGCTTGCACATTTGCTGAAATAGGAATGGATGAAGAAGAATTATTTGATTTGTATTTACAAAACGATTCAATCTCAACAAATATGTTATACAAAGAATTAAACGGATTGAATAATGATGGTGGAAACACTACTCCATTTAGAGAAGGAGCATATATCTCAAGCGGATTTATGGTAGAACCAACTTTAGTAGAAATGGGATTCATTAAATCAAGAGTGTTACAAGGATATTTGAAAACAGTTTACTTTGATACTTCATTTTCTGGATGCGGATATTACCAAGTAAGTATGAGCGGAGCATTCAAATCAGGCCCTGAAGGACTTGATACAATGTCACCAGTAATAATAGTAAGAGCTAAACAAATCAACGGAGCAACTAAAATTGTTCCAAAAGAATGTAAGAGTGAAATAGGAAATATAACTAACTTTAATCCAGTTGATTTAGGACTTAATCCTGGAAAAGAATATGGTTCTTGGTTAACTACAATAAATCCTGATACTAAATTCACTGAAATGGCTAAAAAGATTTCAAAAGACAGATTCAAGACTGAAGATAGAGTAAGTGCTTCTTCAAATGGAAATGTAATTACAATAACTCAAGGAGCTCTAACTAATGCTCTAGCACAAATTTGTATTACTGGTGGAGATAAGAAAAATATTATAGTAACAGTTGATTCTTCAATTGCATCAAACTTTGATTTAAAGCAAAAAGATGCATTCTCACAATCAATTACTCAATTAGTTTCAAGTACTTTAGGTGGGAAATTTGGAGACAATTGTGTAATAAAAACTGGAGATTTGTACTCTTGCATTAATTTATCTGAACTAGGGAATTTGGGTGATAGAAAACTAAGTTTCCTTTCAAATGACTTAATGTTTTCTTCAAGCACTGGGGGATGTGTAAGTGGAACACTCTACTCTACAATAGATGAACAACTTGAATTCAGCGCACTTCCACTTGACACAGTTCAAACTCCATTTTTCGGAGTAAGAGAAATAACAGTAAGCACTGATGATACAGTTGCTAGACCCATAGTTCAATTAGATGCAATAATTCCTACAACTACTACTGCAACTACAACTGGTGCAAATACTACTCCTGCTGCTACTCCTAATACTACACCTACAAAAACAAATCCAATTGCTCCAGTAAATACAAGTGAACAAAATGAAACTAATGATAAATTATTTTTCGCTGATGCAGCTGCTCCATTAACTGCAGAACAAATTGCTAACTCTACTCCCCAAATTGCAAAACAAACAATTTCTAGCGGAGTAATATATACTGCAAAGTTCGTTGGCGGAAATTTGGCTCCAGAAATATTAGTAAATAATTCAATTCAATTAGTTAAATCAACTTCAAAGCAATACAAATATTATAGAAACATTAAAGTTTGTGCTTCACCAACTGACAAAGATTCTGAAGGAAAAGCAAGTTTGACTGAATATACAAAAGCAAACGGAGTAAAGTTTGATTTAGCAGTTAGAAATTTATTAAGCAACGAAACTATTGAAGATGTAAAACAAACAATTACAATAAACACAGGAACTTTGCACCCTGATGATTTGGCTAAATTTATTTGCAATACTTCATTTACGGGAAAAGAAGATTACAAATATTATTTCACAACAGGATGGAACGCGACACTTAACGAAGATGTTCCTGAACTTGGAGCATATTTAGAGGGATTAAAGAGACAAGGAATAGTTGACAAATGTATTTTGTGGACAGATGAAAGTGGACTTACTGGAACAAATGCTTATGATGGTCCTGCTAAAGATGCAATGAGTGCTGGATTATCAACTTACTTGGCTGTATGTATGCCAGTTTCAGCAACATGTAATGCTGCAGCTGGACTAGGCGTAACAATATTTGGTGCGATTGTTGGAAGTATACTGGATTGTGGAATACCTGTAGCTACAACTTACAGAGCAGAACTTTCACAAAGTAGCGGCGCAATGAAATCATTTAATGATATGCTTGAAAAATTAGGAGAAGCAACAAAAAATATGCCTTATATTGGAGCAATGTTAAAAGGAATGTTTGCAATAAAACAAGATATTGACGATCCGGATGCACGTCCAGGAGTAGGTTATCATATTGGAGAAAATATTACAGAATCAATACTTAAACAATGGTTAACTGTTGGAATTGGAAAGGCAACTAGTTCTTGGCCACTAAACGCACAACCAAGTTGGTATACAAAACTTGTAAATTATAATTCTGCAAGGGAAGCAGTAGATAAGTTACCTGCTACTACTCCTCCAATGAGTGCTGCTGAAAAACTTGGGAAAATTACTGAAATGGCAAAAACTCCTTTATCTATAAGAACATTTGCTGAAGATGCTTCAAAAGAATTAGTAACTCCTTACGAAGATTTACTTAGAAAATTAACTGGAACTCCAGCGGGTATTTCTCTTTCTCCGGATGCTCAAAGTTTAATAACAAAAATGCAAAAATCTCTTAAGGATAATCTTTCAACTACAATGACTGAAAAAGCTAATGCTGCATACGCAAAGAATGGAAGATTAATTAAATTAAATAAATTTGGGGATATTCCAGTTTCTTATGCAGAAGCAGCTAAGGAAGCACTAACTACTGCAGATAGTGATTTTATTAAAATTGCATCAGCAACTGATAATGTTACTGGGGATTCATTACTTCAAAAAGCACTTAATATAAAAAATCCAAATCCTGGAAGAACAATGACTCTTGATGAATTAGTTGCTGCAATAAAAACTAAAGCAGTACCTGCGATGGGTGGAACTCCCCCCGTACCAATTTCTTATGCAAATAAAGAATTAGGGGCATTAGCTAGTAATTTAGAACGAGTTTTGATTCAAAAGAATTTAACAATAAGTCCACAATTGTTGCAAGCAATTTTCTTAAATTGTACTCCTGGGGTAACTCACACTCCTGCTGTAAGAGGGGTTTCTCCAGCAACTTACGTTTTTGGTACTGTTGTTCAAGCGGCTTGTGATGCTGAATTATTTAAAGCTTATGGTAATGATGCTGCAAAGATTGCTCAAGCTAGAGCAAGTTATGATGCATTGGCACGTGCTAGTGCGCCAAAAGATTTCTTTAAGTTTAGACAATCAACTGCAAGCGGGACTTCAATTGATAGTTATAATGCAATAATTAATAATTCAATTACAAGCCAGAAAACTGCTACTGAAGGATTGGATCAACTTTCTAAAGTTATTAATGATGATGTTGGAAGTGCTGTAAAGAAAAAAGGATTGTCTTTGGCGGATAAAGCTAGCGGTACTGGTTTAATACAACGTGCAAAGACTTTAGGAAAGACTCTTGGAGTTGGACTTCTTTGTTCTGTTGCTTCTGATCAAGCTGGTAAAGCTGCAATGGGTAAAGTTGTTCAAGATAAACTTGGCGCATTAAAGGGCGAAGCAAAGAAAGCATTAAACTTGAATATAACTTTACAAAAGAATAAAATTTATTCTTTGTCAATAGTAAAGAAATTAGGTGAATGGGATTATTCAGTTGTTGAAGTAACTGATACAAAAGAAATGGACAAAGCAATTGCTGAAAAGAAAGGGGAAATAATTTCAACTAAGAAATTAATTGAAAATAAAATCCTTTCATCAAGTGAAAAATTGCCTGAAGAAAGAAAATTGAGTTACTGGATGATTAAAACTTCAATTGCTAATGCTAAGATATTACTTGCAAAAAATAAGTATCCATTTGAAGGAGCAGAAGCTGATCACCACTTAGAAATAATTGGGGATAAAAATATTAGACAATTAATATTTGATTACACTAATCCAAATAGTGCATTTAGAATTGGCGGAGCAACTGAAAGCGAAGTAATTTCAATATTATTATATTTCTGGAATCCAAAATCTGCAAGCGGAATTTACGCACAAATTGCTCAGGAAATAAAAGATCCAGAAAAAGGCGGAATGCTGAAAGAATATACAAAGAAATTATTATTGATTCACGAAAGTCACGCTAAGGATACTAGCGTAATTAAATTAACTAACAAAGAAATAACTAATGCGTTTGGAAGTAAAGTAATTGATACTGATGGAGCAACTAAGTTATTGAAAATGATAGAATTTTGGAGAATGGCTGCAAATGAATCGCCTGATGTATCAACACCAGTTCCAAACGGAGCAGTAAAATCATTACCTGAAGCAATTGCGCCAGTTGAACAAGCTGCTGAAACAACCGCAAAAACTCCTGTTCCTGTTACTAACTAATTAATTTAATTTCAAGTACACTAATTAACCCAATTATAATAACCTAATTTATTTTTAAAAAAACAAAATTTACGTTTTCTTTTTCCATTTCATTTTTAGAAATAAAGAGCAGATTTATTAATTACAAATAACTTACTTTTAGTGATGAAAATATTTCCTTTAGTATCCTCTCAAAGAGGATTTAACATGTTCTCTGCAATTGTGTCAGTTGTTCTTATCATGACCGTTTCGGTTTTGATTGGAACACTTATTATGAGTGAAGAAAAAACAAGTACTCAAATTTATGGGATGTTGAATAATTATCAATTGGCAGATGCTGCAAATATTGCAAGAGCGGATGCTTTACAGAGCTTTAACTATTCTTTCAGAGAAAAAATGGAAGATTATTTGACTTACACTGATAGTGAATTAGTAAATGAATCAGGAATGGGTTTATTTGATTTCCGAGCAGATAGTGAAGACGTAACTTTTGATCAATTACAGCAAAAATTTGAAGAAAATATTTTATTGAATACAAATGCTTCTTCTCAAAGTTTTTCAAGTGTTTTGGATTATGTTTCTGAAAACACAATAAATAATTTTGCTGATTGGACTTATGGAAAATACAGAGTTGAATTAAATGACAAAAGTTCTACAGCTCGAAAAGCTTTGTACACTGCTTTAGCAACTGTTTTGAATAGACAGGGAACTGGATTTTTAGAAATAGTTGATTGTACAGAAAATTCCTGTCCAAAAGGGTCATTTTATTTTAATATCCCCCTAGATAAATTAACTGATGCGGAATATGAATTGATTCCAAGAATAATTGTAAAAAATACTTTTTCTCAAGAACAAATAAAAATGGCAATTTTACCAAAAACAAATTTGAAAGTTTATATTCCTTTAAGATTTTTTAAAGTATTATACGAAGCAATGGATGCTGCTAAAGGAGTTAAAAATGCTCACGTTCTAAATGCTCAATATAAATTAGGTTTTTGCGATGGAGATGAGGGGTATTGTGCTCCTCGAACTAATCCTCTCACCCCGCCAAGTGGGGGAGTTAGTTGGACTAGAGATTGTCCTAATTCAGAAGAACCAAAATGGATTGTGAATATTGATTCTACCCAAGCTGGAATTACAAATTATTTCTCGGGGGGAGAGTCAGTTGGAAGAGCGGGTCTTTTAGGGTATGGTGCAGAAGAAGTGTGCAAGCAATCAATTGCAGCAAATGCATTCACCACTGATTCGCCTGATAGTACTTTTTTTGTAAAAAATACTTTTCTTGATGTGGGTACGCAAAGAAAAGCTCCTATTAGTGATTGCGGGTATTATCAGTTAGCAATCGGAGCAGTTCCTGAAGTTAGTGCAGAGATAGCTGGAACGGGTGGGGAGAAATTGTATTGTGGAAGAATAATTAATTCAGTTGTTAATATTGTTTTTGTTGATGTGAATCCAAATTTTTTAGTTAAATCGACTTCAAGAACTGTAGGAGTAAAGAGTAACATGTACAAAATAGAAATAAGTGATATTAGTTTTGTTCCCGCAATAAAGGCAGAATATGCCACAATTACACATTCTTGTAACACTGGAAGTGGTAAATGCAATCCTGCATAAAAAAATAATTTTTTTTTATTTAAAATAACTCCAAATTCTCTTAACAAAAACATTAATAAAGGTTGAACGATTATATCTTTATAGTTAAGAAGTTTATTTCACGTGATTTTGATGGGGCTAGTAGATTCTCTTAAAGAAACTTATTATTCCGTTGAGGATAAGTGGTACTCATTTGTGGATTCTGTTTCTGAGAAAGTTCCTGCTATTGGTTCAATTGTTGATGTTGTTGAAGAAAAAGGAATTCCTAGTTTTCCTCTTGCAATTTTAATAGTATTATTATTGATAATTGGAGTATTCTTTTTATTTACTTCAACAAGTGCTTCTACAATTTCACTTACAATTTTAGATGATAGTCAAAATCCTTTAAATGGTGCTAACGTTGCAGTAATGCAAAACGGAGAAAAAGTAAAAGAAGATTTAACTGATTCGCAAGGAAAAATAAGTTTTGTTTTAAATAATGGAACTTATTCAGTTCGTGCTACAAAAGACAAATACACTTCAGCTACAAAAAGTATTGTAGTTAATGCAAACGCAAATGAGGAATTAGTGCTTTCAATTGAAGATACAAAAGTAACAAGAGCAGTTTATTTGAAAACTTCTACTGGGGATTTAATCACTGGGTATGGAAGAGTATTTTACAGATGTAAAGATACAACAGATTCTGAAACAAAAGATACTGATTATTCAAACGGAAAATTCAATGCTGAATTAAACGAATCATGTGCCCAAGTGGAAGTAATAAGTCTTGAAAATTATTCTTTATTAAATGCAACAGCTTCTTTCTCTGGAGATGGAGCAGTAACTGTAGAGCAAATACAAACTACAACTGGAAACGCAGCAGTAACACTAAGTGTTGCTTCTTCAACTGAAACTATTGCTGCTGGACTACGAGTGAAATTAGTTGCAATAGATGGAACAGTTCCTCTTGAAACTTTAACTAGTGGAACAAATGTTGTTTTGTTCAATGATGTTGTTCCAAAAGTATACTACGTAATGGTTCAGGATTTGACTGGAAATTATCAAACTTATAATGGTTCAACAACCGCTGATACTAAAGAAATAAAGAAAGGAGAAACAACTCAATTCACTGCAGTTTTAACAAAAACTCCTGCTTCAATAATTGCAATTAATGTAAAAGATATACTTAGTGGATTACCTGTTAAGGGTGCTGAAGTAAAACTTGCTTCAACACAAAATACTGAAGAATTTCAAACTCAATTAACCGGAGCTACTGGACAATTAACATTCAAAGTAAGTCAAGGAAATAGTTTTGTAGTAACTGTTGATCACCCAGAATATTTAATTGGAGAAACTACTCCAGCACAAGCAGGAGATACATTAACAATTTCACTTACAAAAGCAGATAGTTCTAATTCAAATTCAATACTTGTTAGAGTAGTTGATGCAAAGAAAAATCCAATTGATAATGTTAGAGTTACACTAAAAACACTTGATGTGGTTCAGCCAGTTGTTGGAGAAAAAATGACTGGAACTAATGGAGAAGCAGAATTCACTAATTTGACAATTGGAAAAACTTACATGGTAGTTGCTGCTAAAGATGGATTTGGTTCTGTAAATTCTGAAAGTGTACAAGTAAGTCCACGAGCACAAAAAATACTTGAAGTTCCATTTAACATTGAAGAAAAAACAATTACAATTAGAGTTGTTACTCCTGAAAATACTCCTATTTACGGAGCAAATGTAAAAGCAATGAATTATTTTACTAGCGAACAAATAGGAACTGTTCAAAGCACTGGCACTGAAGGAACAACAATCTTTTCAATTAGAGCTGACAAGAAAGTTTATTTCATAATTGAAGCACCTAGTTATTCAAAATATTTTACAAGCGCAGAATATATTTCTACAATGTCTGAAAAACAAGTTGTAATGCAAAAACCGGTTTCACAATTGAAAGCTTCTATAGTTGGAATATATTCCGGAGATAGCGAAATAAAAACAAGTGGAGATAGTAAAGATAGTTTAAGTAGTGGAATTTATTTAGTTAAAGCAGTAGTACAAGTTCCAAAAGGAACATTCTCTGAAGCTGGATTACATTTCAGAGTAGGAAAAGAAACACAAAATATTACTAATTTAGTTGAAGAAGATGGACTTTATATTGATGGTGTTGAATCAAGCGGAAGAATAGTAATGGGAACAACTTATTCTCCACCAAATGATTATGCAACTGATTCAAAGAATTTAATTACAAGCGGAAAAGCTAAATGGATTAACTCAACTTGGAAGAGTCCTCAAGAAGGAACTTACGAAGTGGACGCAACTGTTAATGTAACTGAAACAAATCCAAACGCACCATTGAATATTTATTATAGAGGCTGGGCAAAAGGTTCAAGCGTATTAAGATACCCTACTGGAACATTAAGCGGAAATGAATTATATGCTCCTGCAAATGTTAGAATGCTTTCAAGTGGAGCAACAAATCTTTGTACTGGGAGCTTTTGTAAAACTGTAACAGTTGAAGCATTAAGCGGAAGTGAAATTGGAAAGAAAAAATATGTTACTGGGACTATAGAAGCAAAGAAAGATGTTGAATATTTACTTACAATTGATTTAGTAAATTACAGTGGAAAAGCAATTTCCTCTGCGGCAGTAAGCGTTGAAGGAACAAGTCTTGATGTTAATTCACTAACAATTAATGGTGCACTACAAGCAGAAACTACTGCAAGTGTAGGAACTATTGGAATAGATTCACCACTTAAGGTGCAAGTAATATTCAAATCAACTAACTCTGGAGCAAGTGCTATAAAATTAAGTGTTAATTCTTCTACACAAAATGAACTTGAAAATACATTCAATGTAAATGTAAAACCAAATAAAACTTTTACTATGGAAATGATTCCAAAAGTAATTGTTCCATACTTGCAAAACACTTTATTCTTTGAAGTAATGGATTCAAATACTCCACTAAACGGAGTAATAATTTCACTTAAAGTTGGAACAACAACACTTGGTAATATAACAACAAACGGAGAAGGATTAGCACAATACAATTTAGCTGCACCAAGAGTAGGAACAACACTTACAATTACAGCAAAGAAAGAAGGATACAATGATGTTGTACTTACAAAACAAATTGACAAATCAGTACTTACTTTAGTTCCTCCAAAGATTGAAGAAACAATTAAAATCGGAGAAACTGCTTCAATTCAAACACAAATAATAGTTCAAAACAATACTGCTAAAACTATAAAATTAGTTTCTGCTACAGTGAATGGGGATTTGAAGAATTATTTGGATATAAAATTCAATGACACTATTAATGGGACAATAATTGAACAAGGTAAAGATAAGAATTATAATTTAAGCATAAAATTAAACAGTTTAGCTGCAAGATTAACTGAACCAAAAGATTTGACTGGAACAATTGTAATTAACACAGAAGTAAGCGGAGCAAATCAATCTTTCTTAAACGAAATACCTGTTGAAATTAGATTAACTTTCCCAGGAATGCTTGATAGTGCAAAGTGCTTGAAAATCACTCCTGCTACAATAGATTTTGTTACAACAAGTTCTGAAGTAACAAAAGTAATTACAATAGCAAACACTTGTGCTGCTGAAGGAGTTAAGGTAAATTTAAGAAAACTTGAAGCAAAATTAAATGAAGCAAGCAAGTTTGGAACAATAAGTTTAATTGGAAGTGGCCTTGCTGCTCAGTTAAGCGATAAGTATACTACTTTAGGAGATATACTTGAAAAAGATTCTCAAACAGAAGTAACAATAACTTACTCTCCTACAACATTGGTTGAATCAGGGACACAGAATTTAGTAATATCAATTTTAGGAAAGAATTTACTTGATGATGGAACTAGCGAAAAAGTTGAAGCAACTACAAAAGTAAATGTTACAATGAATAATTTAGCTAAGTGTATTGTTGTTAGCGAACCTGAAGGCGGAATACTTTTAGATATGGCTCCATGGCAACAAGGATACGGAAGACTAATGATGTCTGATTATTCTTCACAATTACAATCTTACCAAGGATTCAATAAACAAAGTGCTCCTTACGGAATGAATTACCAAAACGGAATGGGAATGGGTTCATACGGACAGCAAGGATACGGAATGCAAGGATACAATCCAGCTTATGGCGGAATGGGAATGCAACAACAAGGAATGGGAAGTAACTTAGGAGCAAATAATGCAAGCTACTCACAAAGCGCATTTACAATTACAAACAATTGTACATCAGACATGGAAATAAGTTTAGATGTTGATCCAAGAATAACTGTTCCAAAAAATACTTTAACAATTGGCGCAGGTTCTGATACTAGTGTAGTAGTACAACCAGGATATGTACTTGGAAAATATGCAATTAAAGTTAGTGCAAGAGTTGATGGAACTAAAGATGCTAAGAAGAAAATTGATGATGTTAGTGTTATTGTAAGAAGACTTGGAGATATTGATAGAGATTGTATTAAGACAAATGTAACAAGAATAAATTTGAATTCATTTGTAATGAAACCACAAAAATATTCTGCTTACAATTACTGTTATGATACAGGAGTACAATTATCAAGAGCAAATGTAGCAATAATTAATTGCTCAGCACCAACTGGAGCAGGACTACAAGGATTACCATACTTACAAGTTGGAATGGAACAACAATATGGTCCTGGATATGCATTAGGTTCAATGAATGCTTCATACAATTCATTTAGTTCAAACGGTGGAGTATGCGGAAATAGTCAATGCTCATTAATTACTGGAACAAATATTAGACAAAGAAGTGTTGATGCTGGAGCAAACGGTTCAATTGAAAGAGTAGATTTTGATGTAATACCAAATCCAAATTATATTCCTCAGAGAAGATTATTTAATAACAAAACAGGAACTGCAGGATTATTCCAAAACGTAAGTGACATAAGACAATGGGCAACTGAAACTGATGCACGAACTGATGTATATGGAAACTTGAATATTAATTACACTAATGCATACGGTGCACAGGAATGTATGGAGTTCCCAATTACAATTACAGATATTTGGAGAATGGGTGAAAGTATTGACTCAGCACTCAACTGGGGAGATCCTTTAGCTAGACCAATAGATTGCCAGAGAAAAGGAGCACTTGATATTATATCTTACTGGGAAAGTAGAAATACAAGCGCAGCAAAAGGGACCGGCGGAGTAGTTCCTGAAACAGAATACACTGGAAGCAACAAAAACATTTACGTTTATATTGCAGATCCTGGCGCATTAAGAATAGGGCCAATGCCAAATGCACAAAGTCAATATTACCCACAAGCAGTAAATACACAATATGATTATTCATACTTCCAACAACAAGCTGCACTTTCAAAAGCAAGCGATGCAAAAGCAACTCCTTCTGATGACGCAAGAGCAAATTGCGGATTAACTGATTCAATTAAAGTAATAACAAAAATACCTTCTGCTAGTACTGGCGGAGCAACAATAACCCTTGATACAACAACATCAGGAAGTTTATTCAAGAATAGTTACGGTTCAAACTTAATGGTACAAGTAGACAGAAGTACAATGACTGCTAATTGTGTGAAATTAGAAATGCCAATTAAAGCAAGTGTAACAAGAGCAATAACAATGGAAACTCAAGAACTAACATGGAGTTTGAGAATATTATTTACTAAACCAGGATACACTTACAAAGGAATTGAAGGAGAATGTATGAGTGTAACTCAAATAGATGCTCTTCCAACTGATTGTATTGATAAATTGAGAAATGCTTTAGCTAGTGCAGGAATAACTACTCCTGCTGATACAAAATTAAGTAATAAATTTATTACAGACTTTTTGGAAGCAAATCCATTGTGTACTCCATACGTAAGTTTGGCTAGTGCAATTGAATTACTCAAAGCTGGAAGCATAAAAGAAGAATGTCCTTCTAATCCAAATGAATACGGATTTGACAAAATCTTAAAGACAACACTTACAAGTTACAGCAAGAGCGAAATAGTTGATTGTACTAAATACTTTTGTAATGATACAATGTTGCAAGCATTTTTACTAAACAGATTTGCTGAAATAAAAGAAAAAGTACGTGCTTTGCCTAGTCTAAATAATGCTACAAGTTTAGTTGAATTGTATAAAGCAAGCGGAACAGCTTCAGTAAAGAACTGCACACTTGCAAATGTAAATTATTTTAAGAGTGCAACAAATAGTGCTCTTGTAACAAGAGCTTACAAGATTCCTTCTGATTTATTGCTAAAAGATAAAGTTGATTCAATTTCTAATTTACTAACTAATCTTGCAGCAATACCTGATATGATTGCAGTTCTTGATAGTATTAATCCAAAGGATAAGAATTCAATTTTATTAGAATTTGATAATAATAAATCTTTTGAAGCGCAATACACCGCTCTTGGAATGACAAGCGTAGGAAAGAAGAGTTACATGACACTTAATGGTTATATTGAATTATTAAAAGTATTAAGAGATGAAGAAGCAAAAGATGCAAGTGATTGTAAGATTGATAATAAAGCATGCACAGTAACTTACTGCGGATCGAGTGCTAAATTAGATCCAGTTGCATTCTTCAATATAATCGCTAGAGGAAAATTAGTACAAGGAATAATTGATAAACCATACAAGGATATGAATAAAGTTGATGTTGAATTAGTTTACACACATAATCCTAAATTAGTTGAAGTACACAAGTTGGCTAAATTTGATTCTGAATTAGCTTCAAGTGGAATAAGTTCAAGTATATTACTTACTGCAATTGCTTCTCTTGGTGAGAGCAAGAACACAACTGTATGGTTGAATAAAGCAACTGGTCTTGAAGGAATGAATACTGAATTTGTTAATGCTACAAGCACTCAAGTAGGATTGTACTCAGTTGAACTTGATTATGATTTGAAGGATGCTACGAAAACTGTGAAAGTAATTCTTGGGGAGAAGAAAGTTGTAACTGACGCACCTAAGGCAGTGGATAATGTATTACTTAAAGCAGGATTCAATTTCCCTGCAGCTGATGCACAGAATTCTTTGAATAGCACAACAACTGCAACAATAGTTGAAATGACACAAGGTGCAATAAGCGGAGTATTCTATAAGAGAATACCTGTTAAATTAACTGTAACATTATACGGAACAGAAACAGGATTGACTTATGTTCCAACAGAAACTGGAAAAGCAAGACCTGCACAATTAATCAAGTGGTATAATTCTAACAACGTAGAAATGGGAATAGACAAATATGTTGGCGGATACTACACAATCCCTGTAAAAACAACAGGCCAAGTACAAATAATTAAAGGAATTTATTATTATCCTGAAAGTGGAGATTTAGGAGTTTCTTCTGGAATAACTGGCGGAATTATAATTGCTAAAGCTGGTGGTGCACTAGTAGGATTTGACCAAAGTTACCCAATACCTGGAAAGAATCAACCAGGGGTTGGAATACAAGCAAGTCCAGTTAGCACAGCTGCAAACCAAATGACTCTTGATACTGTAATTAAATTAGTGAATGATAAGCAAGCATGCATTAAGGATAATTCAATTACTTGGAACGAGAAGAACTTAATTAGTGCAAACTAAAAAATCAATTAAGTTAAATTGATTTTGAAATTATTAATTCTTTTTTAAGTTTGGTTTAAGCAGGGATTTAGAAATGAATCAAAAAGCTTTGAGTATGATGGTTTTTACTCTGTTCGGGTTATTTTCTGCATTTGTTTACTCATATTATTTTCCAATCACTTTATTATTTGGAATTGAAAGTCAAATTCCAATAAGTATTTTAACAATTTTAAATTTCTTTTTTGGAGTAATATTTTTCGGATACTTATCTTTCATTCCTGCAATATTAATTGGATTGCAATTAGGTGCAGAAAAAAATGTAGTGGTATTTTTTTATATTATTCCACTTGTAATTTCAACATATGCAGGATCAAAATTGGGGTTCATGCTTGAAGCAGATTTTTGGGGTAAAAAAAATTATTTAAAAGCAATGAAAAGTATTGTGACAATTTTAATCGTAGCTTTAATTATTGCTTTAGTAATAGAAGCAATAATTCCTTATATTATTCAATTGTGGCCAAGTGATACAGGATTTGTTGTGAAAGAAAGTAAAACAGTGATGGAATTACTTAGTGAACTATCTAAACTTAGACGGTGAAAATTAAATAAGAAAAATTTTGATTCACTTGGTTTTGGATAATGCTTTAGAACCAAAAGAGAAAGGTATTTATATAGAGTGAGCGTAATTTTTATAGAGATTAATCTTTAGTGCACGTTAACAAGTGATATTGGTTATGGGTTTGGGAGAAAAACTAAAAGATATTTACTACGTTGGTGAAGAAAAGTGGTATAACTTTTGGGATAAAGTGGATTCTCACATTCCAATATACAAAATAATTGATCCGATTGATGCAATTGTTCCAAGTTTTGCTTTATTTTTAATTTTAATTTTTATTTTACTCCTACTTTTAGCAACTTTTATGATGGGGTTAGTAAGTGCAAGTCAAACAGAAATAACTGTTCAAGTTGTTGATAATTTTGGTTCTCCAGTAGAAGGAGCAATTGTAAAAATAAATGGAATTGACAAAGAATTAATTACAAATACATTTGGTTTAACTGAGAATGTAATGCTTAATTTTGGTCAAATAAATGTAACCGCAACTAAGGATGATAAAACAGCAACTGATACATTTTATATTGGGCAAGATATACTAAACACAGTTCAATTAGTTTTGCCTTCAGGAGTAGCTAATTTTTCACAAAAATCAATAATGTTTAAAACAGAAAATGGAGAACTTGCAACAGGGGAATTGTCACTAACTTTTGATTGTTCATCAGGAGTAACAGAAGGGGTTCCACAACCACAAACAATATTTGGAGGAACTTCAAACATTGCTCAACCTGATTCATGCGGAACACTAACTGTGAGCGTATCTTCACCAAAATATATTACTGAAACTTTCACTTTAAGTGGAGCAAGCGGAAACTTTGTTCTTACAGAAAAAGTTCCAAAAACACAAGTAAAAATAATTGTTAATCTTACTTACGAAGGAAAAAATATTACTGACACAATGAGTGTACAAGCATTTAGTTCAGGAAATAATTACGTTCCAATTGATACTGAAACTACTGTTAACGGACAAGCTACATTTGATTTACTTGAAGGGGATTACATTTTCAAAACAGCAGCTGAAAAAGGATACAAAGTATCAACTTCATCACTAACTTCACTTACAAAAGAGGGCGGACAAAAAGTAATTACTCTACCTCTTGAAATGAGATACTTAGGTGCAGTAAAAGTTCAAACTAAAGAAGGAAGTACTTTACTTAGCGGAGTTCGAGTAGCACTTACAAAATTAACTGCAAGTGGAACAACACAAGAAATTTGGTCTTATGATACTAATTCAAGCGGAATAGTAACTTTTGATGTTTCAGAAGAAGGTCCATTCACAATAATTGCAACAAAAGAAGGTTACTGTGATAGAACTGCGAGTGCTGCAATAGGTGCAGAAGTAATATTAGCTATGAAGAAATATGATGGAACATGCGGACACGAATTAAAAGTTAAAGTAATTGATTCTGACGGAAAGCCAGTTAAATTTGCAAAAGTTGCAATATTTTCTCAAACTACTGATGATTTACAAAAATTAAGTTACTCAGAAAAAATAACTGATTTTAACGGAGTAGCAAAATGGAATCCGGTAAGAAAAACTAATGATGGAGAGAGTTTCAAAGTATTTGCATTCAAATCAATTTACTCTGGATGGAGTAATGCTAAGGAATTAAATTCAACTACAGCTCAAGAAGAATTTATTGTAAGACTTGATATACCTTTTGGCTCAGTAAGGGTAATAGTAAAAGATCTTGACAATGATGCTTTGCAATTCTCTGATGTGCAAATATTTGATGAATACAATGCAAGCGCAGTAAGCGGAAAGAGAATAATTGAAAACCTTGATGGAACAATTGATTTTAATATCAAAGCAGACAAAATGGTTTACGCAGTAATAAAGAAAGAAGGGTACGAATCATATACTACAGTTCCAAAACAAATAATTGGAAATGGATTAATTATTTTTGAAGCACAATTATCAAGACCTCCAGTTGATGCACTTGTAGTTAAATCTTTAGGATTTTTTAAGAACGGAAATAGAGCACAAAAAGTTGAAGCAGGACAAGAATATGATGCAATGTTTGAAATAACTGCTCCAAAGAATTACGAAGAATTAGGATTATTTGTTAGAGTTGGAAAAGATTACACTACAAAAACAGAAATGGATAAAATATTTATTAAAAGTGTTTACGCAGGCGGACAAAAAACTATTCTAACTGGCGGAACATACAACAAACCAAAAGGATATACTATTGATGAAGGATATTTGAACTTAGAAGAAAACAAATGGGCCCAAGTAAAATGGCTTGAAGGCGGATTTGTACAAGGAAAAATAATTGTTGGAGTAAAAGTAAAGATAAGACAAACTGCACAACAAGAAGAAAGAATTGATCTTGGATACAGAGCATGGGGAGTAGTTGAGTCAAGTTACGAAAGAGATCCATTTGATAATGAACTAAAACTTGCAGAACACTCAAGTGCAAAACAAGCACTTTATGCTTTAACAAAACCTGATTATATCACAGTTGGAGTAGAAACGCTTTGTGACAAAACAACTGAAGATAGAAGCTTTTGCATAACATCAACTTATACTGATACTGAAGGATTCACACACTCCTTCAATGATTCATTTGATTCTTTGAACAATACTCCTTATTCAGTATCAATCAACGTAATGAATAATTCTACAGTTGGATTTGATAATGCAAAAATAATGATTGAAAATCCAGAAGAAAACATAATGTTGAACGGATACGTACTAAAAACTCCAAAGAACGAAACAAAACAAAATGCTTCTCTTAATGCTTACAAAACTGATTGGATAGATGTAAGCGGATTTTCAAAAGGATTATCTATTGATATAATGGATTTGAATATTATTCCACAAAAAACTGGAACTGGAACTTTGGTACTTAAGATAAGAGAACAAAATTCACTTATTTTTGAAAAAACTTTCTCAATAAATATTTCTTCTGACAAGAAAATGACTCTAACTTATATGAATGATGGAAAGTTCCAAAACGAAATGCCAAAAGTAATTTCAGGAAAATTCCAAATTATTACTCTTAAAGCAAGAAATGCAGTAAGTACTTTAGAAGTTAGCGGTGCTTTAGTAAAAGTATTTGATAGATTTGGAACAAAGATTTTTTCTACTACTACAAACACTTTAGGTGTTGCTCCACTTGATATACCAGCATCGTTCCCTGGAGAAAAATTGACTATCAAAGTTGAAAAATCAGAATACGAAACATTTGTTAAAGAAATAAGTGTAGAAGAAGATGTTGTTTCTATTGAACCAACTGATTTAGCATTTACTGTTAACCCACAATCAAAGAAAGAAGAAATACAAACTGTTAAACTTACAAACAAAACTGGACTAAAGTTAACTATTAAATCAATTGTTCTAGTTGGAAAATTAAAAGGAGTACTAAACGAATCAAAGATGGAATCATGGTTCGATCAATACATTGGAAAGAAAATTTTATCTCAAGACTTTGAAGAAGTAGATTTTAAGGTAATATCTTCTGATTATGTTCCTACTGCAACTGATATAGAAGGAAAGTTCCAAGTAACACTAACTTCTGAAGGAAAGAGTTGGGTACAAGAAGTTACTACAAAAATCAGAGTAGGTTTAGGAAAAGATGTTGATAATCAAAATTGTTTACAAATAACTCCAGCTAATTGGGAAGCACAAACAAGAGGAAACATGATAGAACTTGGAGTAGAATTAAAGAACAATTGTACTGTTGATCGAAAGCCAGTTCAATTGAAAAACTTAGGATTAACTCTTACAACAAATGGAAGTGTTGCAGGAGACTTTACAGCAATTTACAGAACTGCACAAGTTGAAATTGGTTCTGCTTATGCTCGAGTACTAAAACCAACTCTAGCAGCTGGAGAAAAAATACCTTTAATGCTTAGATTTGTTCCTTTAGCTGGTTCAAGTGGAATTGCAACTGGCTCAATAGTTTTAGAAGCTTTAAACAGTACTGATTCAGCTCCACAAAAAATAACTACAGAAGTAAAATTCAATATCATTTACGAAAACTTACAAGATTGTATGAGTTTAGGAAATGCTTTAGTTTCAATTAAAGAAGGAGAAAGCGGAACATTCTCAATAATTAATTCATGTAAATTCCCTAGTGATGTACAACTTGATTCAGGAGATTTACAAGCATCAATAACTGAAAAAACATTTACTCTAAAAGCTGGAGAAACAAAAGAAGTTGAAGTTAAAGCACAAGAAGGACAAATGCCTGGAGCTTATAATTTATTAGTTTACGCAAGACAAAAAGGAAGCGGACTTGAACTACTTGATAATGTAAAAATAATTGTAGAACCAGTAAATAGTTGCTTTACACTAACTAGATACGAATATGATGTTTATGATTCAGAATTCAATAACTTTGATGGAATAGATAGAGGATACTTGAAGAATTCATGTGTACAAAAAGCAACTGGGGCACACGTTACTGGCCTAGTTCCATTTGATAATTGGCAGAGTATTTTAACTGCAGCAGTAATAGGTGGAATTAGTGGCGGAGTAAGAAGCGGAAAAATGTTCCCAGATTGGATTAGTAATTTGTGGGAAGGAAACCCAAGCACAAACCTATCTGAAAAAACAGACCAAGTAAAAGCAACACTACAAAACAAGTTAGCAAAGCAAGCAATAGATACAACAGGAAGAATTGAATTAGTTAGAACACAATTCAATGATGATTTGAGTTTAAAAATAAATGAATATGATAAATTAATTAAATTAATTGATGACAAGTTAGTTACTTCTCCTAACAATCTTAAATTACAAGGGTTAAAAACTGAAACACTAGTTGCTAAACAAACTGCACAAGATGAATTAATTGCATTGCAAAAAGAGTTTGATGTTCTAATTAAGGATGTAGAAGTAAAACAAAATGAACAATCAAGAGTAGTTAACTTAAAGTTTGAACAAATGAAAGCAAAAATAAATCTTGGAGTGGGTGTAGAAGAAGGAAAAACTGCATTAATGGCAAGTTCGGACCAAGTTTATGGCGTGATTGAAGAAAGCATAAAAGATGGGCAAGAAAGAGGAAAAACAGTTGAAAAAGAAATTGCTCCAAAATACGAAGAACTAAAAACAAGAATTAGTAAATTTATTAAAGAAAAAACTGTGCAATTAAGAGAAATACTTGCTAAACTTCCTCCTGCAATTACAATTACTCCTCAAGAAATTGCTAAAAATACTGCTGAATGTGAAACAAAAAATCCTAGTGTTATTGAAAGTGAACTACTAATTTTTTCTCCAACAATAGGTACTCCTTCTCAAAGTTGTTTTTTATTTGATTATGAGGGAGGTAATTCGGCTAAAGGTTATTGTTGTTATCCTCAAAATAGTTCAACTGCTAAATGTGTTGATAACGGTTCATCTAATTATATTAGGTTGAAAGATAAAACTTGTGATGATGGACATGTTGTTTTAGATGTTGAGGGAATTGATCCAAAATATCGTTGTTGTAGGGGTCCTTCACTTAGTGTTCCTGATGCAGCTGCGATTGTTTCTGATGTTTCTGTTGTTAGGACTGACACTACTCCTCAATCAAGACCAGATGCAGTAGTGCAACCAATGAAATATGATTTTATTGGATATTTTAATGAGGGTGGGGAAAAAATAAACTCGTTGACTAAGATTGGTGAGTCTATGGTAGCGCAATATTCTAGTCATGATGGAAAAAATAAGTATTGTATGATAACTGATTATTTTCGCCAAAATGTTGTATTTTTTGTGACTTATAATCCGACTAATGCGTGCAATAGTGAATCTGTTAATAAGTTATTTGGTAAGAATGATAAAAAATCATATTGTGTAATTGAGGAGTATATATCTCTTGAAAAGAATGGAGTGTCTGGGTTAGAATGTAAAGGAGATATTGGACCATTATATGTTGTTGTTTATAATAGACAAATTTTAGGTTTTACTAAAACTGAAGCAGAAGGAAAAGCAATGTTTAATTCTTATAATAATGCTATAAATTATATTACAAATTTGAGTGCGGAAAAGATTGTTTCTCAAAATACAGGTCCACCTAAAAATGGTGTGGGCCGTTTCCTTCTCGCAACTGGTGTTCAAACTGGTTCTCCTCCAATTAGTGCTGCTGGTGCAACTCCTTCGATTCAGGATGCACTGGGTGGCGGAATATTTAGTACTGCAATGAGTGCTGGTGTTGGTGCGTTTGGTGGAAGTGCTTTAGGTGGAGCTGCTGCAGCTGCTTTGGTTGCATTAATGCAAGCAAAGGATACTGTAATTGATTTTTCTGAAACTTTCTTTGTTCCACAAGTTGTAATAACTGGATTTGAACTTGAGAGTCGCGATGGAATTACTGTTAATTCGTTTGATAATGAACAAAAAACTTATGACTTTTCTAGTAGCAAAGGTGCTAGTTCAACTCAATCTAACTCAGGAACTAAAGCTGCAAGTAATTCAACTTCACCAGCTTCACTAAATTCTTCATATGCTGGAAATGTATTATACAATCCGCAAGCATTGAATGCAACTGTTGGACTAGAAGAAATAATGGAACTTGAATTTACTAATACTGGAAAGAAAGTTAATAGAAGTCCTAACGAACCATTTGTTGGAGTACTGACTGTAACTGGTCAAGAAGCAATTTATGAAAATGCTTACGATTATGATAAAGTTAAAGAAAGTGCAAAGAAGAGAGGAGAAAAATTAGATGTTAAAAGAGAAGGAATTTTCGGATCAGTTTTGAATATTTTGGGCGGACCTGGACTAGTAAGAGAAAGAACTGCAACAATGACTGCTGATGATTTAACTGTAAAAGAAACTAGAAATTATTCAAAGAAATTCCATTTACTATTTGATTCATACGAATACGTTGACTGCGGTCCAAATACTTACCCATGCACTGCAAAAGCAATAAGCAATTGTGATATTGATGGAAAGAACGGATACACTGGAGATGAAGGAGTTCCAATGATGAAACTAGCTTGGAATTGGAATGATATTGGAATTAATGAATGTGATTCTGATAGTAATCCTGAAAATTATAATTATTGTGATACAACACAATTTTCTATAATGTTACTAAAGAGAATGATGGAAATGAAAGAATTCTTCAACTCTACTAATTTGAGTAAGTGCCCATCAAGCGCAGAAATTGCTGGAACAAAGACACAAGAGTTAGCACAAAATGATTTGGATGTTGGAATTACTAGTGTTGTTGTTAAATCTTTGAGTACTGGTGCATTAATTACTGCAACTGTACAAACAAACAACAATCTTGAAATGAGTGCTAAAATGAATTACACTGTGAAGAGAACTGATGCAAACGAACCAATAAGCGGAGTATGTCCTGAACAAACAAATAGTTTCAAGAGTAATACTGAATTTAATTGCACACTTGATAAATCAATTACTGGAGAAGGTTCATTTAATGTTGATTTAGTAATGACTCCAACTTTATGCAGTGGATGCGGAAACAGAAGCAGTGGAAATGATACTATTAGAACAGCAGTAATAATTGGAGCAACTGGAGCTTCACAATGCTTAAAGTACGCAACTTCAAAAGATTACTTTGAAAAGATTTTAGCAGCAAATAATCAATTGAATACTGCAAACGGAAAAAAGATGCTTAATTATATTTCATTCAAAGCTAACTTGGTAAGAGATGGATTCAGTTCTGATTTCAAAGCAGACTTTGATGAATTCTTAAACAGATTAGCTCAAGCACCCGTTGGATACAATACAGGCGGATTTAGAGAATTATTATTAAGTGATAAATTCCAAGTTAAGTGGCCAGAGAAACCAGCTGCATGGAGTGAAGGAAAGTACGATGCAACTGTTACTATAACTTTTAAGAACGAGAACTGGAGATGGGACAATAACAATATTGAAACTATTGTTGTTAATTTAGCTCCACAAGGTCCACCAGAAATTCCATTCGCAATTTATAAAGTTGCATTCAATGGAGTAGTTGGACTTGATTCTGATAATGGAAGACAAGGATATGGTGCAGGGTACGAACAAGTTACTGAAGATTTATTCTTAGTTACAAATAATAGTGGAACTTTAGTTTATGCAAGACCAAATGCTTCAAACAACGCAGCAACACTTGTGAGAGTATCAACAATTAAAGGAACACAAGCATTTGATTTATTGAATACTGTTCCAACAAGAGGAAATGTATTAAGCATTTCTGGAGATGATGTAGTTGAATTTGTTCTAACTCCAAGTGTAGCAGTACCATTAATTATGAATGTTACACGAAAACAAAGCACTGATGCTTATGCATTCTACTCAGCGGAAGTAAATGGACAACCACAAAATACTGGTGGAAGCTTCATTTCTTGGACAGGAATTGGACAGGGCTGTGTTGACTTTGAAGGTCGATCAATGATGTCTTACTCTAATAGTTATGATAGTTTAGCAAGCGGATCAGTTACAGGATTTACTGGATACGGATTACCTGCTTGGAATATGGTTCAAAGAGCTGGAACAGCATCATTCTACGGAACATTCTTCGCTCCACAAGATGCTTCAACAATATTCAAATTAACTGGAGCAAACGAATCAGCTAATTTTGAAAGTACAATTGGTAATGGAACAATTTTGTCAATTAATTCGTCTAATGCAACTAATAAGATACAAACTTTATCTGATGTATTAGATTTAGTAAAGCAAGAAAAAGTTTGTGTTGTTGGCGGAGATTATTATTGGAATAATTTGGGATTAAGCGAAGAATTAAAATCATTAATTGATGCAAAAGAAAGTACTTGCATTCCCTCAAGAGGAAATTAATAGTTGAAATTTGCCCTCACAAACGTTTAAATATTTTCGAA
>Ga0268276_1000750_pt1 | contig 35744 bp, 31 predicted proteins | sample saktaG_4_FD_190145 | JGI IMG/M metagenome (GOLD analysis project Ga0268276, IMG submission 190145) | Saline water microbial communities from Sakinaw Lake, British Columbia, Canada - sak_2010_1_5_45m | ecosystem: Environmental > Aquatic > Non-marine Saline and Alkaline > Saline ...
GCAGGATCAATCGTGATGGATATAAACGAGGAATGGATCACAGGTAGAAGGTATTTATCTATGGACGAGGAGTGAATGGCTCAGGATACAAGGCTCAAGAAATTACAGCAATTTCGGCACGCTATCTTAATCAATAGCACATGGTGGTGCTGAAACTATTTTGCGCTAAATACCAACCAGTAGAAGATGGACTACCTGAAAGGGATATCAGGTCAGAACTTGCTGCCACGTGATAATTATAACCATGGCTTATGGACGATCACCACAAAGGCACAAAAGCACAATGACTAATACTTGATCTTTGCTCTTTGTGCGTCCTTTGTGGCTTTGTTCCTTTGTGGTTAGGTTTCTTGTAACAAGAAATTTTACATGAGATCGCAAGCTATAAACGGGTTATAGAAACTCCAACCTATTTCAGAATCACGACCCACTAGGGAGAGTTCAGAATATTCTGTGTGGGTCATACGTCAAATCTTTGTTTGATGTAGTCCTGGGTCTGGCTGGGGCTAAGTTCGGTCGTGGATGGTCCTGTTCGAATGAAAAAGCGTTCTGTGTTGTCATCTTTCAGGAATATTGGTGTGGGGGCTTTTCGGCATTTGACAACCATCACGCGGCTGTCGTCATGATCATCAAAACGGACATGGAGGCTTGTCACTGCCTGTATCCCCATGCGTGCCTTGACGATATTCACCAGATGCAGGTTCATCTTATCTTCATTGTCAAATTCATCCACCTTGATACCTACGGGGCTTCCATCATCGGAGACACCCACCACGAGCGTGCCGCCGTTGGTGTTCAAAAATCCTGCCAGAGTTTTAAGTACAGCTAACTCCATGCGCGGATCTCTACTGCCAGTATGCAGATTAGTGCGCAGGGTGGATTTGAACTCCAAATCTTCCGATTCGCCATTTATAATCACCCGCGACAGATCAAACTCTACAGCTGTTGTATCGTCTTCGATTTCTCCAGCTATAAGGGTCGCATAGCCTTCGGCGATAACTTGGGCCATAAGCTCGCGACGCTTTTCCAGGAAATCGCGAAACTCTAGATGTTCCCAGTTGGGAGGCAGGGCGTGCAGGCGATACATACGTTCGAGTTCCGCCTGGCCTAATCGCGCTCTCATCTCTGGCAGATAATCCGACGGTTCTTGGTCTGATATATCTGAATTGTCGCCCCACTCAACCAGGGCATAGTTTGCGATCTGGTTGGTATCGCGGACGGCGTTAATGCCCAGCTTACTCAAATAGCCCTTGGGGAAGAGGTGATGCCGCTCCACGGCGCTGCGAGTAGCGCTAATGGACGGATCCAGCAGATCGGCCACTTTGATCTTGGAGAACAGCGTCCGCGCATCCAGGAGGACAAGGGCCGCATGATAAGCAAACAGCGAGGGGCTGCGCGGCGATGAGGTTGCCAAATCGTTGGGTAGCGACACCGCCCAAAAATCATTTGTGAGCGTTATATCGCAGATATTGTTAAGCATCTTCACAAAGCCATCGGCCGTGTTTACATCACGCAGCCGAGCCAGATCAAACTCCATGGCCGATTCCGGCGAGCCAGTAAAGCGTCCGGTCACTGCCGACATGAAAAACCAGCGTGCTATAACCTGGCGCAAATCAGATTCCTTCACATTATACTCGGTGCGGCCGATCAGATAAAGCATATAGGAGAACAAGAGGTTGTTCTGAGAGCTGATCATCTTGCCGCTGCGAAAACCTGCCTGACGAATGCAGTTCATAAAGTCGTGCCAGTATTGCAGATTAAGAACTCGCTGCTGAGCATCCTTGAGTAGTTCAAATTGCTGCTCACGACGCTCTTCACTGAACTTCTCGGTTTCCAGATCCTTGCCACGCAAAATTGAATATATATACTTCAATCGAGCGCGTTTGAATGCGATGCCTACGCCGACTCGCAACAATTGATCTGGCGACGGCTCGATAAAATAGTTGAACGGTGATGCCGCGCCTTTCGAAGGTTTACGGGATTCGCGGCAGAACTCCTCCAGAGCTGCCCGCCCTTCATCCCAAAACACCGACATCAGGGTGAGAATAAAGTCGGCCTGATTCAAGGGCGTGCCTTTGCTGTTGATGCGAACAAATACATCAGATACTGCTTCTTCATCGATATCGGAGGCCAGTTCAAGCGCCGTAAAAGGGAAACTCAGCAACCCTTGCAGTTTCAGAATTCGGTCTTCAATAGCCAATTCCTCGGCTTCAGTTACCTCACGCACGGTCCGAAGATTATCAAGATACTCTTTAATAATCCGCGTGATCTTAGCATCCTCACTCCACACTGCAGAGATGTCATGGATGAACGACTTGTCACGACGGATGGCCGCGTCGGCCACCTCAAACTTCTCTTCCACGGGATTGAAGGCGATCTCAATGCGCTCGGTTTTGAAGTTCTCGCGCAACACCGGCACACCCTTGATGACAGCATACAAGGATGTCAGACGCTGTTGGCCATCCACAATGACCAGGCGCGGTGTCTTCTGCTTGTTGTCGGTGCCGATTGTGCGCTCCTTATTCCAGGACGTCCCATTCTGCCAGAACAACAGGTAGCCCACAGGGTAGCCCTTGTACATGGAATCGAATAGGTCACGCGCCTTGGCGTTCTTCCAGACGAAGGGTCGCTGAATGTCAGGCAGACCAATTTCGCCGAGAGCGACGTTATTCACCAGCGTGTCAAGATCGTAATCAACTTTGTTAAAGACTGTTTTGCTCATGCGTTGTTCTCTCCTCAGGCAGGTTATGGTTGATCTCCAGACTTGGTCTCGGCCCCAATTTTCCGCCCTTCTTTATTGGACTGGAGGATGATCTTGGCGCCGTCTTTCAGGAGTCGATAGATCACCCGATTTGCTTGGGGGAGATTCAGGGCGCTTCGCCCATGTATCATCTCCTCAATGATGAAGAGGACCGCCTCGGATGGGATCACGGGATTTTGGCTCTTCTCCTCCGAGAGGAGGTTTGAAACCAGGACCACCTCGCCGGAGTTCTCCCTGCCCAGAGTTCCTCCTGAGCCATAGACCTCGTGGAAGCAGTTGACCGCCTGCCAGCCCAAGTCCCGAAAGAGGGAGATTGCGGGCTGCTCGATCAGGCAAAGCTCGGAATAGTCAGACGTCGTTTTTATCTCCCCCTCTTGGCATTGCCGATAAGCTGCCGATGTATTGCCGATAAATTGCCGATAACTGATAGCTTCGTGCCCGTCTTGAGGAATCTGCCACCTCCAGCCAGCCCTCGTCCACCCAGGCCCTCAGCAGATTTCTGGCCATCCTCTCGGAGAGGGCAAGCTCAACTGCCACGTCTGCGGAAGTGATATTCTCCTTTGTGGCGAACAGCCCCAAGATCCTTCTGGCCCTGTGGTCCAGGCAGCGCAGCTCCTCGGGCTCTGCAGGAACTTTCTGCTCTGCACATCTGAGGGCCTTCTGCCTTGCAGCCTCGAAGACCTCTGCCAGGGTCCGGATGAAGTACTCCAGCCAGGAGGTCAAGTCAGCCTCGCTCCGTCCGAAGTAGTAGTTATGATGAGGGTGAGTGGATAAGGCTTGGTAGTAGCCCTGCAGATCGCGAGCGTAGTGCTCTTCCAGGGAGAAGAATCCGTTCAGGCCAAAGCCGCCCCGGTGAAGGATGAAGGTTGCGAGCAGGCGGGCCGTCCTGCCGTTTCCGTCGTAGTAGGGGTGGATGGTCACGAACTGGTAGTGTATCAGCCCGGCTATCAGAGGCGCGGGCAGCCCATCGGCCTCCGCCTTGCTAGCCCACTTGACCATCGAGGCCATCAGGCCGGGGACGTCATTTGCCTCCGGCGGCAGATAGATCAGACTGCCTGTAGACGAGTCTCTTATGGCGTTCTGGCCGTCCCTGTAAGGCGATGGCTTAGCCTTCGGGCCGCGCTCGACCATGCCGTGAAGCTTGCGGATCATATCTTCGGTCAGAGGCTTCTTCTTTTTGGCCCATTCCTCGACGCGCAAGAGGGCGTGCCAGTAGCTTCTAACCTCGCCGACGTCCCTCTCCCTGCCCTGGATGCTGAAGCTCTCGTCGTCGATGACCCTTTCTGCCTCGTCCAGTGACAGCCGGTTTCCTTCGATGAAGGTCGAGAAGTGGGCTGCCCTGACGCGGGCAAGGCTTCTTAGCTCGGCTTCAGCGGCCGGTGTAAGTGGCGTGTGGTCCACCAGGGCGCAGGCTGCCTTGATCTGCATCAGGCCCTGGAGGATGACGGGGGTCAGGGCGTACTTTGGGGTCCAGGCGGGGGCGGTCATGGGAAGGAGGTCCTATTTAACCATGGGGGGAGGTCGAAGAGGACAATATCTGGTTGCTGTTTCACCGAGTTGGGGTGGTCGTTAGCGTAATTCTTGCTTCAATTTTGGCATCTCGTCGGTCGTGAATTCGTTATGGGTTGGAATTTTCTGAAGTTCTTGAATACGCCATCATCGAATAGCGATTGTCCCAGAGAATCCCTCATGATGATCCTTAATGCGACCGCGAGCTGAAGAGAGGTCATCGAAACTCCAACCGATTTCAATATCACTTCATTCGTCATGTGATTTCTCCATTTGGTTCACATTGCTTAACTCACTGTCTACCCAAGGGGGTTCACTCCACTATGTGGCCTTTACCGTGCCCTCATAGGTCAGCGAGAAGACGGTATCCTTTAGCCAGCGTCGAAACGATTCGTTATCCATGAAATGCCTGTAAAGCTCTGTGTCGTCTCTCAGAAGCGCATTCATAACCCGGTCCAGCGCATTGTCGTGCTCAATGCGGGCGTTCTGCATGTCAGATTGCCTTCGTGCATTCTGATAGGCGCTGTCCTCCGCCACCATGGCTGGAATCTCCTCGGTGATGAGCTTGTACACACGGTCGGCATCGGTCCAGTTGATATTGCCGAACTGTTCGTTGAAGGCTTTGATGATGTTAGAGAGCAGCTCGAGCTCGGGCTCGGACTTGCTTCCACCCCCGCTTGTGGGAACGGGCATGATCTCCTCGCCCCCATTACTGAGCAGGATACTCATGGCCGACTGCTTCTCAACCCGGTAGCTGTCCATGTCTATCGCCTCCAGGATGCCCTTCGAGAGGTCCTCCTCCTTCGGAGCTGGCAACTTTGGCACAAGGAAGTTCAGGAAGATCGAGAGCTTCTCCCACATGGCGTTTGTGAAAGGCAGAATCGAGGAGAGGAATCCATAGGTGCGCAAGAAGGCCTTGGCCTTTCCCTTGAAGTCCACCTGCCCATCTTCGTTCAGGTCTTTATAGTCCGCAACACAGGCATCGAGAATCGGGTCCAGTTGCTCACGGTCGGCCCCGCCCAAGTAGAGCTGCACGAACTCGTCCACATGCTCGGGTGCATATACCTGATAACCATCCAGATCAGCCTGCAGGTCGTGGAGCTTGTTTGGGTCGGTCTCCTCAGCAAGGATCGTCGTCTGGTAGTAGGGCTCGAAGGCCTTTTGGATTGTATCTGCGTCGTTCATGAAGTCCAATACGAAGGTGTCATGCTTCTTTGGATGGGCACGGTTCAGGCGCGAGAGCGTCTGAACCGCCTTCACACCCGAGAGAATCTTATCCACATACATAGTATGCAAGAGCGGCTCGTCGTAGCCTGTTTGAAACTTGTCGGCGCAGATCAGGAAGCGATGAGGATCCTCGCGGATCTTATCGGCAATACGGCTCGATGGAAAGCCGTTAAGCGACGCCTCGGTGACCTTGGTTTCAGCATACTCATGCTCCCCCGAAAAGGCGACGATGGCGCGATAGGGGCTTTTGAGTTCCCGCAAATAGGCCTGGAAGGCGAGGAAATACTGGATAGCCCGCTCGATTCCGCTCGTCACTACCATTGCCCGCGCCTGACCACCGATCTTCCCAAAATCGATCACCTGCTCATAAAAATGGTCTACCATGATCTCGGCCTTGAGGCGGATTGCATGATCGTCGCTCTCGACGAACCGGCGCAACTTCTTCTGCGCCTTTCGTGTGTCGAATTGAGGATCATCCTCGATCTTCTTGACCAGCCTGTAGTAGCTCTTGACCGGTATGTAGTGTGCCAGCACGTCTAGGATGAAGCCTTCCTGGATCGCTTGCTTCATGGTGTAGCTATGAAACGGCCGGTGCTTGATGACACCGCCAGCCTCGTATGGGTCGCCAAAGATCTCGAGCGTCTTGTTCTTTGGCGTTGCTGTGAAGGCGAAGTAGCTGGCGTTAGGGAGGAGCTTTCTCGCCTTCATGATTCGATTGATATGGTCCTCGAAGGTCTCGTCCTCATCGTCATCGCCGAACTCAGAGAGAGCCCTGTTCAATGCAGTCGAAGACTGGCCCCCCTGGCTTGAGTGCGCCTCGTCGATTATGATAGCGAACCTTCGCCCTCGGTGCTCTGCTCCAATCTCTTCCAATATGAACGGGAACTTCTGGATGGTAGAGATGATTATCTTCTTGCCGCCCTCGATGAAATTCCGGAGATTTTCCGAATGTTCAGCGTGGCCGACTGTCGCCTTCACCTGAGTGAACTGTTTGATGGTGTCCCGAATCTGCCGGTCAAGTATGCGCCTATCGGTGACAACGATGATCGAGTCGAAGACGGGCTTGCCATCCCTCTGTAATCCGATCAACTGGTGGGCGAGCCAGGCGATGGAGTTGGATTTGCCACTTCCTGCCGAGTGCTGGATGAGATACCGCTTGCCTGCCCCGTTCTCGGCTGCGTGGCTCAAGAGGTTTCTTACTACATCGAGCTGGTGATAGCGCGGGAAGATTAGCTTCCGGGACTTCTTGCCGGTCTTTGAATCCTTCTCCTCCACAACTTGGGCGTAGTTCTCGATAATATCGGTGAGGCTCTCGCGGGTGAGGATCCGTTTCCACAGGAAGTCTGCCTTGAGCCCCTCAGGATTGGGGGGGTTTCCGGCTCCATCATTCCAGCCCTGGTTGAAGGGCAGGAACCATGATGCTTTGCCCTTGAGATGAGTGCAAAAGAGGACCTCGGTATCATCCACCGCAAAGTGGGCTATGCAGCGGCCGAACTCGAAGAGCTTCTCTCGCGGGTCGCGGTCGAGCATGTACTCTTGTACCGCGTCTGCTGCCGTTTGCTTGGTCAGGTTGTTCTTGAGCTCGAATGTGAAGACCGGCAGCCCGTTGATGAAGAGAGCGAGGTCAAGCGCCCTATGGGACTCGTCCCGGCTATAGCCGAGCTGACGGGTGACGCTGAAGCGATTCTGAGCATAGAGTGCCGTTGCCGTCTCATTGCCCGGCGACGGCTTGCCGTAAAAGAGGTCGAGGTCGTGCGGCCCGTCCTTGATCCCATTGCGCAGCACGTCGATTATGCCGCGCTTGCTGATCTCTCCTTGCAGGCGTGAGAGGAACTTGCGCCGTGCAGGGCCGTCCTGGCCTAGGTCTAGCTCCTCGGCCGCCTCTGCTTGGGTCTCCTGCAGGAAGGCCGAAAGCTGCGCCAGGTCTATGCAATACCCGCGGTCATAGTCCTCGGGCGCGCCGCAGATCCAGCCTTTGCCAGAGACAAGCGGCCACTCTTGCACAGGCCCGGCCCCCGTATCGCAGGGCAAGCCGGTCATACCGATGCAGATCAGCCGCTCAAGGCCTCGTTCACTGGTATCGGTTCTCATTCAACTTGCCCCCTCGTCCAAAGCCCTAAAAGATTCTTGATCAAGTAGCCATCAAGTACGGATCTAAGAGGTAAACCAGTATCAAGCTGGCATTCATCAAGATCTCCCTTATGAATATGGCATCGTCCCATCAAGTACCCATCAAGTACCGACCTCATGGCCGACCCTCCTTGCCTTGAGGCGCAGCCCACCACGGCACGTATTTGCGCAGCTTTGGCGCTGCCGAAGGATCATAACAGACGATCGCTTTAGCCTCTAAAGCCTCCCGAATGAGCCGCGAGACGGTCGAGCGGTTGTGCTCCTCAATTCCAAAGCGCTTTCGAAGAGATGTGTTTGTCAGGAAATCCCGCATCACGTACTTCAAACATGCGTGCAGATAGCAAGCCCGAACGCGATCGTCCTTATCCATGGCAGTAAGTGGCTTATGGGCAAACAGGACGGTTCGCGTAAATCCCTCGGGCACTTCGAAGAGCGGGGCAGGAAGCTGAAACAATTCCACCTGAAAAACGACCTTGTCGATACCGCTGCCACGTTCCTCACAGATGCGGAATCGCCGCATCATCGAAGCCAGCTGCTCGTTTCGAGACTTCGGCGGCGTGTCTACGAAACGCTGTGTATCTACCAATGGCTCGCCGGGATTCGTGATCTCGATGCGGTCCTCGAAGATCTCCACCATCGGCCCGGCACCGGTTACAAAGAAGTCCTGGTGTATGAGGGCATTCGCTACCAGTTCTCGCACTGCCAACTCGGGGAACATGGGCACGGTCTTTCGCAAGGCTTGCCCAATCACCTCGTTTGCAGGCAGCAGACTGTTGATGTAACCTATCGATCCGGCAAAGCCGCTAGCATAGCCCTTGCTGCAAACCCGTTCCCTAAGCGTATCGATGCGACCAGCACTGCGGTATTGAATGACCCGCATGGCTTTTCGCTCCAGCTTTGGGAAGTCTCTAAGCCTCTTTGCAAACAAAATTACCCCGAGATTTGTGATGTTCCAGCCGCCAGCGTCGCAAGCATGAATCAAATTATCATTGCTAAGGGCTTCAAGTATCCCATCTCGGTTGGCGGGCAGAGGCTGTTCCAACAAGTCAAAGTAGGACGGATAGTCCAGCAGTCGTAATACCTCATCTGAGGTGACATGCTCGAGTGCAAGCATCTCCTCGAAAGGCGTCCGGTCGAGGATGCGCCATAGCTCCCGCTCGCGATCAGGTGCATCCTTGAGAGGCTTTTTCACCTCACCGACGCGAATGAAGGGCTCACTCTTAAAGCGCACTGGGTGCCGGAAGGCGCGACCAATTTCTAGCAACACCACCGGCCGGCCTTCCAGGATCAGCTCGAAGAAGCGAAAGTGAATTTTCGGTGTGAGCAAGCGCAAAAGCCAGGTCTCCAGCGGCTCATTGCCCTTCTTGGCCCCTGACGGTGAAAAGCTCGTACCAACAATGACGTGCGTTTCGTCCTCGGCCCCCCAGACGAGATGAGCGTATTCCTTGCCATTAAGAGCCGCTGCATTGGAGAGGGCCGAGATGTATTCGCCAATGGTCTCAGGATCGCTCTGGTTGACCTTGAACTCTACCCACTCGGTTTCATGCGGCAGCTTGCACAGCTCGCGCACTTGGCCAGCGAGGTAGTCATTATCCCGATTGCAAGTCATGCTTCCTCCTCCAAGGCTTCGTCCGTCTCGTCGATCCCCTCCGGCAGGTCGCCCAGCCAAGGCACGCCGGAGTTCTTGTACACGGGATAGGATTTGAGATCGGAGATCATGTTACTTGCCCCCGATCCGAGTCGGCACGCAGTCGTCCAGCTTTCGATGAAGCAGTGAGATTAAAGACAAGTAATCTGCTGCATCATCCTCTCCCTCCCAGAAAATTTTCGGCTCATGCGCCAAAGGATTGCGAACGGCGGCGAAACAGCCCTTGAGCAATGCAGCGAATCCCTTGTGTTCCGACTTCTCGGTATCGGTTTGCAGCGTGTTGAAGGCGAGTATGGGACGCTCAATTGAGAAAACTAGATCAACAAGGGCTGCGCCGTCAGCTTGAATACCTGACATGTCGCGGATTCGCTGAGCTAAGCCTTTCGTGGCTTCGAATACCGCATGAAAGTAGTTTTCCTGCATCAGTTCAGTTCGGCAGTACTTGAGAACCTCGGGATGAATTCGCCTGCCTTGAAACTTGCTCCGGATGGTCTGGACTCGCCGTTCTGCTTCGTCCAGAGTCTTTGCCGGATCTTTTTGTCTGAACTGACCGTCGGAGCCGAACTCTATCCCAGAGAACAACAGTATCTCATTGAGTTTACTGCGATGTTCCTCAAACTCATCCTTACGCCCTACAAAACGAGCAGGAGTCAAAAATGCCTGGATGAAATCAAGCACAAGGTTGGAACATCCATGGGTTTGCTGAGTGTCCAAGAAAATCCAATACAAGCGCCGCCATTTCGTAGAATGACCCGACTTGTCCATGAGACCGCGATCACTAAGAACGCGTGTAATATCCGAGCCAGAACCGCACTCGCCAAGCAGGTGAGCTATAGCCTCTATCTGGCCTTCAGATAAGGGTGGCACAGCGCTCATGGATAGGCCCCACCTATGATCTCGCCTAACAGCCCCTCTGTCTCCTTCTCAAGCGCCAGTATGTCGGCGCGGATCTCATCGAGCGTCCGCAGCGGCTGTGGTTTGTAGAAGTAGCGGGTGAAGCTGATCTCGTAGCCGATCCTGACGCTATCCGGAACATACCAAGCGTCAGGGGCATACGGCAGCACCTCACGCTTGATAAAGGCCTCGATGCCGCCTTCTTCGAGGAGGGGAACTTGCTCGGCATCACGCAGGTCGGCGTCGGGCTCGTACTCGACAACTGCGCGCTTGCTTTTGATAGTGACCGAAAAAAGCCCTCGCAATGGGTCTGGGGCGGTGCCCTTCTTGTGGATCTTCTTGATGACCGGCGGGGCCTTCTCGTCTCGTTCGTGGTTATCTTTCAGATCTTTGATCTCCGCTGGCTTGTAGGCGCGCTCGGGATCGATGCCCCTCAATCGAAGAGGCCTCTCGACCATAACCTTGTAGTAGCCGAATGTGGAGTTCTGGAAGATCTTCGACTGCGCCGTCTCCTCGAAGGATATGAACGTCTGGCAGATCCGCTGGATATCCTCTTCGGATAGCTCGCAGTTCTTCTTCCCTAGGTTCTTTCGAAGAGGCTTATACCACTGCGTGGCATCGATCAGCTGCACCTTGCCCTTGCGATGTTCGGGCTTGCGGTTGGTTAGAACCCAGATGTATGTCGCAATGCCGGTGTTGTAGAACATGTGAAGCGGCAGGGCGACGATTGCCTCAAGCCAATCGTTCTCGATTATCCAGCGGCGGATGTTGCTCTCGCCCTGGCCGGCATCGCCGGTGAATAGCGAGCTTCCGTTATGGACCTCGGCGATCCGGCTTCCAAGCTTTGTGATGTGCTTCATCTTGCTGATCATATTGGCCAGGAACACCATCTGGCCGTCGCTCGAACGGGTGAGCAGAGAGTACTCGTTTTCGCCGTTGTGGGAGAAGAGGAAACGCGGATCCTTGACGCCCTTCTTGCCACCCATTCGCTCCAGGTCGCTCTTCCAGCTCTTCCCGTAGGGCGGATTGGATAGCATGAAATCGAACTCTAGCGAGGGGAAGGCATCGTTTGAGAGAGTCGAGTGCTCGGGCCCGCCAACTATATTATCTGCCGCCTTTCCCTCACCCTTGATCAAGAGGTCCGCCTTGCAGATGGCATAGGTCTCGGGATTGATCTCCTGGCCATATAGGTGTGTGGCTACCTGCTTGCCTTGCTCGCTTGCAAGCTGCAAAAGCGTCTCCTCTGCCACCGTCAGCATGCCGCCGGTCCCACAGGCGCCGTCGTAGATCAGGTAGGTGCCCGACTCAATCTTGTCCGCAATGGGCAGGAAGAGCAGCTTGGCCATTAGCTTGACTGCATCACGCGGTGTCCAATGCTCACCGGCTTCCTCGTTGTTCTCCTCGTTGAAGCGCCTCAATAGCTCCTCGAAGATAGTTCCTATAGCATGGTTGTCGAGCCCTGGCAGGCGAGCGCTCCCATCGCCGTTCAGAACGGGGTGAGGGCTAAGGTTGATGGAAGGATCGAGGTATTTCTCGATGAGAGTCCCGAGTACATCGGCTTTGGAGAGCCGCGGGATCTGGTTTTGAAACTCGAAGTTGTCGAGGATCTCCTGGACATTGGGCGAGAAGCCGTCTAGATAGTCTCGAAAATCTGCCTCTAGCTGCTGGCGGCTGGCCCGGGCTCGCAGGTCGGCGAGCCTGAATTTCGAGGTGTTGTAGAATGCTTGTTTCGCCGCCTGCCTGAGTGCAGGATCTTGATGGACGATGCCTTGCTGGTCAAGCGTGGACTTGAGATCGAGGACAGCCTGCTTCGTCGGTTCGAGCACAGCATCAAGGCGTCGGATAACCGTCATCGGCAGAATGACGTCACGGTACTTGCCCCGGACGTAGAGGTCTCGCAGCACATCGTCGGCTATGCCCCAGATGAAATTGGTGATCCAGCTCAGTTGTGGTTGATCCATTTATTTCAAGTCTCCTGCAGTGACGCTTTTATTCCGCATCTAGCCGATGCCGTAATTCCATTGCATGTTTTTTATTCAGCATTTTGGCCAAATTTCTCATGTTGATGATACTGAACATCGTCTGATACTAATATCAATATAATGCTGATGATGATGATGTATAACTTAAAGATGTATTAAAGTATCGCTATGTAATACTGTCGATTTGCGTCCCATGCAAAAGTTGTCAAGCTAGACCAAAACTCAGATCCCAAAAGAGAATGGGGTCACGGCGATTTGAACGCCGGTCACAGGACCCCCAGTCCTGTAGGATACCAGGCTACCCTATGACCCCAAGCCAGCGGAGGAAGATAGGGTATCCGCCATATAAGCGTTTCCCATAGGCATGGACCGCCGCTGGAAATGGTTAAGTAATGAAGCTGCCAAATATAGAGGGGAAAGGAGAGTGGATCCATTATGAGAATATCTTCTATCTTCGAGGGCAGAAGCCGTGGGCCAGTCTATCTCGCAATCCTCCTAGCCCTGCTCTGCCTGGCGCTTCCCGCCTCCGCCAAGCTTGCAACAACCGGGCAGATCGCCGGTGCACAGGCGCAGGAGATGAGCCAGATAGCATCCTCCGACATCGCTCAGTTTCGACCCTCTATAGACGTATACTTCGCAGACTCTGATGCGAACCCAGGCGCGGTCTTCTACGCACGCTATGCAAACTCGGCGGGGACGCCATTTTACACGAGGGCTCGCGGCAGTCTGCACAGCTTCACCTTCCACCCCGGGATTCCCGAGAAGCTCTACTTCGTCAATGCCAACGAGAAGAAGATCTATCTCGTAGCCTACACGGGCTCGGGCTGGTCTTCAGAGCAGGTCGTCTACACCCATAACACCTACGTAAGGGACATAGCCTTCGCCAAGGATAACGCAGGAGACGTGCGCCTCTACTTCAGCGAGGCAACCGGCGCTTCTGCAAACGGAAAGATATACAAGCTGGAGAGCGACGGCAGCGCAACCCAATTCTACGAGGTCAGGCTCTCTAACGTGGGCGGCTACTGGGCAGGCGACTTCGCCTTTGACACCGACGGAAACCTCCTCTTGAGCTCAGGCAACCACATCCCGGCAACCATCTATCGGGTGAGGAACGGCGGCGGGGCGATCACCCAGATATTCACCGACCGGACGAGGTCGATAGAGGGGATGGCAGTGAAAGGCGGCATGATCTACTACGCGAACGGCCAGACGAAGATATACAAGCTTGACCCATCAACCGCGGCAAGGAGCGAGTACCACGCCGACACGAGCGCGACCGGGATCTGCGACGTAGGCTTCAAGGGACCTGTTGGGGCCGACGATATGCCGATGGCCGGGACCTACTATCTGACCCTGACTCCCGGATATGTGATGGCAACGCCGTTCTCGCAGGCATCGTGAATAAGAGGCATCCCCCTCATCGGGGCCTAATTTTTTATTTTTTGGATTTAGAGAATTCAGCTGCGCATCTCCCTGACTCCCTGAAAGATCATCCATAGGCCGGCTACGATTATCATCCCGAAGAAGGCGACTCCCACTATCTCCCAGCCGGAAGGGATGCTTGACAGGAGGACGAGCCCAACTGCGACCGATCCAACGCCAAGGCTTATGGATCCTGCCCGGGAGGAGATGACGCTCACAATCAGGCCGAGCCCCATTAAGAGGGCCGCTATATCCAGTATGACCGGCGAGAGCATGGTATTCCCTGGGATTCGAGGATATTTAAGGCTTCTTCGGGCACGGCCTGCGGCCTCGCTCCCTACCTTCGCCATATATTTACCACATCAGGGCAGATGAACAAGCGATGAAAAGGATCTATATGGACAACTCGGCGACGACTGCAGTCGCGCCCGAGGTCTTGGAGGCCATGCTTCCCTACTTCGAGGAGCTGTATGGCAATGCTTCGAGCCTTCATGCCTTCGGCAGGGAGGCGAGGGCCGGAATGGAGGAGGCTCGCGAGAGGGTGGCCTCGCTCATAAGAGCGGAGCCTGAGGAGGTGTACTTCACGAGCGGCGGGACCGAGTCTGACAACCTCGCCCTGAAGGGGATCGCGCTCCGGAACCGGGCGAAGGGAAGGCATATCATTACAACATCCATTGAGCATCCCGCAGTGCTCGAGGTCTGCCGAGGCCTTGAAGCCCTGGGCTTCGAGGTAACCTACCTTCCGGTTACCCGAGAGGGACTGGTCGAGCCCGCCGCCCTCGAAAAGGCCATCGGACCGGAGACGATCCTCATCTCCGTGATGCATGCAAACAACGAGGTAGGAACCATCCAGCCCTTGAAGGAGATCGGCGAGATCGCAAAGGAGAAAGAGATCTACTTCCACAGCGATGCCGTGCAGACGGCAGGAAAGATCCCCCTCGACGCAGAGAGCCTCGGCCTCGACCTCGCATCCATCTCCGGGCACAAGCTCTACGGCCCAAAGGGAGTGGGAGCCCTCTACGTTCGAAAGGGTACCAAAATCGAGAGCATCATCCAGGGAGGAGGCCACGAGCGCTCCCTTAGGTCAGGAACCGAGAACGTCCCAGGAATCGTTGGGCTAGGCCAGGCCTGCGCGCTTGCCGAGGAGTCCATGGTCGAGGAGGCGGAGCGCCTCACCAGATATAGGGACGGCATGATAGATTTCGTCCTCTCCCACGTCGACGACTCCTGGCTGAACGGCCACCCCCGAGAGCGGCTGCCGTCGAACGTCAACCTAGGCTTTGGGAAGGTCGAGGGAGAGTCGCTCCTCCTGTACCTGGATGCCAAGGGAATCGCCGTATCCACGGGATCGGCCTGCTCCTCTCGAAAGCTCCAGCCAAGCCATGTGCTGACGGCAATCGGCCTTGGGCCGGAGAGGTGCCACGGATCTCTAAGAATAACGCTAGGCCGCTACAACACAGAGGAGGAGGTCGACTACGCATCCAGTGCAATAGTCGAGGCTGCGGAGAGGTTCAGCCAGATCTCTGCGATTCGGTGATATCCCCTTTCATGGCGCCGCTTCTAACGGAGACCGCAACACCCCTTCGGATCTGGAGCATCTCCAGCGGGGATAAAACGGCCTTTCCCGTCGCAAGGAGGGCGTCATCCTCGTCGACCACCAAGACCTCGTCGCCTGCCCTGATCATCGGGTCGACATCCACTATGTGGCGGGCAAATGCGTTTCCCCCCTTGGCGACGAATGGAGATGCCTCCTTTGACACGACCGCACGAAGGCGGGGGAACGGGAGATGGTCGTGGAGAATGGACGCTCCGAGGATGCTGAGCGTGAAGAGGCCGTCTGACGCTCGAAGCGTTGCTATCCTCTCCTCGCCAAAGAACAGGAACCTCAGCCGGCGTGTGCGAGAGAGACGATAGGACGTGCCATCGGGAAACAGGGCCTTTCCCGACCCGCGCCCGAACTGGTAGTCGGCTATTATCCTTGCGCGTTGGAGCATCGCTATCCCTGCAACTGCCTGGGATAAAGATTTATGGTATGGTCGCAAGAGGCCCCCCATGCTTCGTGGCTCTATTTACCATAACCTATTTTGCCCCCTTTGTGGCATGGGGACCAATCCTTACACGGTGATTTGATTGAACTCATTGGATGTCGTCGATCCGGAGATTGCCGCGGCCATAAGAGGGGAGATCCAACGGCAGAGGGATAACCTGGTGCTGATAGCGGCGGAGAATTTCACGAGCCAAGCAGTTATGGAGGCTCAGGCCTGCGTTATGACGAACAAGTACGCCGAGGGCTACCCTGGCAGGAGGTATTATCGCGGGTGCACCTACGTTGATAAGGCAGAGGAGCTGGCCCGCGATAGATGCAAGGCCCTCTTCGGCGCAGAGCACATAAACGTCCAGCCCCACAGCGGATCCCAGGCCAACATGGCCGCCTACTTCGCCACGATCAAGCCCGGCGATACCATCATGGGCATGAACCTCGACCACGGTGGCCACCTCACCCACGGAAGCCCTGTCAACTTCTCAGGCAAGCTGTACAAGGTCATGCCCTATGGCGTCAACAAGGATACGGAGGCCTTGGACTACGGGGAGGTCCTGGAGGTGGCCAAGTCCTGCTCGCCGAAGATCATCGTCACCGGCGCCTCGGCCTACCCGCGCATAATCGACTTCAAGGCCCTGCGCGAGGTGGCAGATGAGGTAGGCGCCCTGATGATGGCGGATATCGCCCATATCGCAGGGCTCGTCATTGCAGGAGCCCATCCATCGCCCGTTCCCTATGCGGATATAGTCACCACGACCACCCACAAGACGCTGCGCGGCCCTAGAGGCGGCGTGATCATGTGCAAGAAGGAGCTTGCCCAGTCGATAGACCGCGCTGTCTTCCCCGGCATCCAGGGAGGGCCCTTGATGCACACGATAGCGGCCAAAGCCGTGGCCTTCAAGGAGGCGCTGACGCCTGAATTCAAGGAGTACCAGTTCCAAATCGTTAGAAACTCCCAGGCGCTTGCTAGAAGGCTGATGGATCTCGATTTCGAGCTCGTCTCCGGCGGGACCGACAACCACCTGATGCTGGTCAAGCTTCTCAAGGAGGGAATCACCGGCAAGGAGGCGGACGAGACCCTGGAGCGGGCGGGAATTGCGCTCAACAAGAACATGATCCCATTCGATCCAAGGACCCCGTTCGTTACAAGCGGCATCCGAATAGGCACGCCCGCGGTTACCACCCGGGGCATGTTGGAGGGGGAGATGGCCGAGATCGCCGATCTGATCGCAGAGGTTATCAGGGATATCAAGAACGAGGAGACGATCGCCTCAGTCAGGGCAAGGGTGAAAGCCCTATGCGGTCGCTTCCCCCTCTATCCGGAGCTAGGGTAGGATGATAATCGACGGAAAGGCCATGGCAGGGGAGGTGGAGAAAGAGACCAAGGCGAGGGTCGAGAGGCTTTCTGCCCGTGGGATCACGCCAGGGCTTGCAACGATCCTAGTAGGGGAGAACCCGGCCTCCCAGATGTACATCCGCCTCAAGCATGCGGCCTGTCAGAGGGTCGGCATTCGTTCAAAGAACATCGTCCTTCCAGCCGATTCCTGCCAGGCCGATCTTTTGAAGGCGATTGATGAACTCAACTCAAGGGACGATGTCCACGGCATTTTGCTCCAGCTGCCGCTTCCGCCTGGCCTCGACCCCAAGGAGGCGATGATCGCCATAGCCCCGGAAAAAGACGTCGACGGCTTTCATCCCCAGAACATGGGGTCCCTCCTCCTGGGATCGGAGAGGCTCGTTCCCTGCACGCCAAAGGGCATCATTTACGCGCTCGATCGGCTGGGAGTCGAGCTCGAGGGCAAGGAGGCGGTGATAGTCGGCCACAGCAACGTCGTTGGAAAGCCGCTTGCAGCAATGATGCTCAACCGAAACGCAACCGTCCAAGTATGCCACGTATTCACCAAGGATCTTGCCGAGCATACGAGACGTGCTGAGATACTGGTCGTTGCAGCGGGCGTCCCCTCCCTGATCAAGGCTGATATGGTGAGAGAGGGTGCGATCGTCTTCGATGTGGGCATCAATCGAGTGGACGGAAAGACCGTTGGAGACGTGGACTACGAGGCCGTTAAGGATGTGGCAGGTGCCATCACCCCTGTTCCCGGCGGTGTTGGACCGCTCACAGTATCCATGGTGCTCAGCCAGACACTCAATGCCGCGGAGGGCGAGGCCCGGGGGGCGTAAGCTCTGTCCCTCGTCTTGGCCTATGCCGGGAAGAGGGTTGCGATGGTCGCTGGCGACCGCCGCTCCATAACCTTTGAGGGGGACTGCTCGAATCTCGAGGAAGAGATATACTCCGGTGGGATCGTGGGGGACGAGGAGCTCCAAGAGAGGGCAGTTGCCCTCAAAGCCAATATCGCAGTCTTCGACAACAGGGAGAAGGTATGGCAACGCGGCCCAGTCCTGATCGGCGAGGTGACCGAGATATCCCCTACGGTGGAGAAGCGAAGGCGGGCCTACGTCACGCCCGGTGCCTTCCTATTGGTCCAGGTGATCGATGGATTGGTCGAGATCTCAGGCGAGGGCAGCTCATCGGCAATAGTGCTTGGAAACAAGATCACTCGAAAGGTCGCCGAGGCTGCGCTTGCCCGGGCAAGGGGAAGGTTGGACGAGAACCTCTTCAGGTCGATATTCAGTGAGGCACGGCGAAGATCTGCCTCGGTCAGCCCCGATTGCAGTCTCATCCAGATCCGAGAGGCTCCCCCTCGCCCGAAGGAGGCGCTCGTCCGGGCGCTCGATGAGGACTGCCGGGCCGAAGGTTGGAAGTTATGCGTTCAGCGGTGATCCTTGCTGGCGGCATGGGTCGGCGGATCGGCATGGAGAAGGCCTTCATCGAGTTCTCGGGGAAGAGCTTGATAGAGAGGACGCTAAAGACCCTCCGCCCGGTTGTCGACGAGCTGGTAGTGGTTGCACGAGACCCGGACCAATCCCGGAGGCTGGAAGCGATCCTGGATGATGCATCGATCACATGTGACCTTATCCCCGGCCAGGGGCCAGTTGCGGGAATCCAGGCGGGGCTTCTGAAGGCCTCTGGAAAGTACGCCTTTGCCTGCGGCTGCGACCTTCCCTTTCTAAACGCCCGTGTGGTCGAGATGCTCTTCGAGAAGGCAGAAGGATACCATGCCGCAGTTCCTCGAAAGGACGGATATGCCGAGCGTCTGCATGCGGTCTACAACAGGGCAAAGATGGAGGAGGCCTCACGCTGCGCCCTTGACGAGGGCGAGCGCAGGATCTCTGCACCGCTATCGAGACTGAATGTCAACTACGTGGACTCTGAGGCATTACGATCCCTGGATCGAGAGCTCCTGACTTTCTTCAACCTGAACACGGCAGAGGATCTCCGGATGGCTCAGGCGATCTCTATAGGCGGCCCTTCAATAGCTGGTAGACGACATACACCACCAGGGCGAAGAGCGCGAGCTGTGCCAGGAACCATAGGGGGCCCCATAGAAAGGCCACTATGAGCACTGCCCCTACTATCAAGAGGACGTTTCGCAGTTGACCGTTTCTTATTGGTATCCTTCTGCTTCTCCTTCCATAGCTCATGGACCTGTCCTCGCCTTGCCTTACGTAAATAGCTGTCCCCGCATACCAAAAGCGTTATACCTGCCTCTGCCACTGGGGGTCTGGTGATACCCATTGGATAGGCTGGAGCTGGTGGTCAGGAACGCTGAGGAGATCGTAACGCAAAAAGAGCTGGAGGACCTGCTGGATGGAAAGGGACATCCCCGGGCCTATGTTGGATACGAGACCAGCGGCAAGGTTCACCTGGGCCACATGCTCACAGCGAACAAGCTGATCGACCTGCAGAAGGCGGGATTCGACGTGGTGGTGCTGCTAGCCGACCTGCATGCTTACCTGAACGAGAAGGGAAGCCTCGATGAGGTCCGAAGAACTGCGGACTACAACAAGGAGTGCTTCATGGCGCTCGGGCTCGATTCGGAGAGGACGGAGTTCATCTATGGCACCGACTACCAGCTCAAGCCAGAATATGTGATCAAGGTCCTTCAGATGGCCCGAAACACAACGCTGAACCGGGCTCGTCGGAGCATGGACGAGGTCAGCCGAAACGCCGAGACACCCATGGTATCTCAGATGATCTATCCCTTGATGCAGGCAGTGGATATCGCCGACCTCAGGGTGGACCTGGCCGTTGGCGGAATCGATCAGCGAAAGATCCACATGCTCGCAAGGGAGGAGCTTCCCCGGATGGGCCTTCCCGCTCCCGTATGCCTTCATACCCCCCTCATCCCGGGGCTCGACGGAAAGAAGATGTCGTCATCGAAAGGAAACAACATCTCAGTGGACGAGCCGGCAGTCGATATCGAGAAGAAGATCATGGCCGCATTCTGCCCGGCGAAGGTGACCGAGGACAACCCGGTAACGGAGATCTTCAAGTACCACATATTCCCGCGCGTAGAAGAGGTCGCTGTAAGAAGGCCTGCCAAGTTCGGAGGGGATGTCGTCTACTCGAAGTACGAGGAGATGGAGGCCGATTTCAAGGGCGGAATCCTCCACCCGATGGACATGAAGAAAGCTGCCGCATCATACCTCATAGAGATCCTGGAGCCTGTGAGAACCAGGATCGAGAATTGGAAGGCCTAAGGGGATTTTCCAAGAAAAGGGAAGCCTCGATCGTGGGCATTCGGCAAAGGTCGCCTGGATGCCCGGTCCAGGCGTTCCCGAAGATGACAAGGGGGGGGGCACTGGGAATTTGAGACTCCTTCTCATCTTCTGTTTCACCCATACCAAAGGGCGAAGAGCCAACTGGGATATTTCTGCTTTCGGATTACGCATGGGGGACGAGAGGGGCCATCTGTGGCCTCAGGCGTACATATCTCCCCTCTCGATCTCCCGGGACGCCTTCTTTCGAAGAGCCTCCCCTAGCAACGAGTAATACTTCTGCGTGTCAGGTGTAACCGACGGGCCGATATCCTCCATGGCGGCGAGAAAGTGCCTCTGGAGCACCTCTGAGGCGTTCATATTCTCCCGAAGAGCCATGCGTCCGGCCTTCCTGCAGACAGCCGCAATGTCCGCTCCCGTGTAGTTGCTGGAGAGCTTCACCAGCTCGTCGACTTCAACATCCGAGGAGAGGGGCATGGACTTTAGGTGGACCTCGAATATCTTCTTCCGGGAGGCGGGATCGGGGACGGGGACCATTATCAGCTCGTCGAAGCGCCCTGGTCGAAGGAGCGCGGGATCTACGATGTCCGGCCTGTTGGTTGCCCCGATTACGACTACTCCGTGGAGCTCCTCGAGGCCGTCCATCTCGCTCAAGAGCTGGTTTACGACGCGCTCTGTCACGTGAGGCTCGCCCGCGCCTCCGCCCCGGATGGGGACTAAGGCGTCGAGCTCGTCGAGGAAGATGATCGCGGGCGCAACCTGCCTTGCCTTCTTGAAGATCTCTTCTACGCGCTTCTCGCTCTCTCCATACCACTTGGAGAGCAGCGCGCTTCCCTTCGCAGTTATGAAGTTGGAGTCGCTCTCGTTGGCAATGGCCTTTGCAAGCATCGTCTTTCCAGTGCCTGGAGGCCCGTAGAGGAGGACGCCCTTCGGCGCATCGATCCCAAGTCGCTTGAAGCTCTCGGCGTTTCTGAGAGGCCACTCCACAGCCTCGACAAGCAGCTGCTTTACGCCCTCGAGGCCGCCTACGTCCTCCCAGGTGACCTTTGGAACCTCTATCATGATCTCTCGCATCGCCGAGGGCTGGATCTCCCGAAGCGCTGCCTCGAAATCCTCCTTGTGGACGATGAGCCGGTCGAGTATCTCTTCTGGGATCGTTGGCTCGTCGAGGTCGATCTCGGGAAGGACACGGCGAAGCGAGTTCATGGCAGCCTCCCTGGAGACTGCTGCGATATCGGCCCCCACGAAGCCGTATGTGAGCTCGGCAAACTCGTCTATGTCGACGTCCTCCGAGAGCGGCATGCCCCTCGTGTGGATCTGGAAGATCTCGCGCCTTCCATCGAAGTCGGGGACTCCTAGCTCGATCTCGCGATCGAATCGGCCCGGGCGGCGAAGAGCCATATCGAGGGCTTCAGGCCTATTGGTCGAGCCGATCACGATCACGTTCTTTCGCTCGGTAAGCCCGTCCATCAAGGAGAGGAGCTGGGCCACGACGCGGCGCTCGACCTCGCCCGTCACCTCGCCTCGCTTGGGAGCAATCGAGTCGAGCTCGTCGAGGAAGATGATAGCAGGGGTGTTCTTCTCAGCCTCCTCGAAGAGATCCCTTAGAGCCTTCTCGCTCTCCCCGTAGTACTTGGACATGATCTCCGGGCCGTTTATCGATATGAAGTAGGAGTCGCTCTCATTTGCAACGGCCTTTGCAAGCATCGTCTTTCCAGTCCCCGGCGGTCCGTGGAGCAAGACCCCCTTTGGCGGATCGATTCCCAGCCGGTCGAAGAGCTCCGGATGCTTGAGGGGAAGCTCGATCATCTCCCTCACCTTTCCGATCGCCTGCTTTATTCCTCCGACGTCCTCGTAGCAGACAGAAGGGACCGATCTCTCAGATATCTCCACAGCCTGGGGGAGGAGCTCGACCTCCGTTCCCTCGGTGATCTTCACTATCCCCCCGGGCGTCGTCGAGATGACCCTGAGCTTGATCTCGCCAAGGCCGAAAGCCTGAGCCCCGATGAATCCTCGAAAGATCTCCTCGAACATGGTATCGCGGCCAAACGAGGTGCTGGGAGGCCTCCTCACGCTCGTCGTTGAGATGACGTCCCCCTTGCAGACGGGGCGGCCCTGGAACACCTTGGTCAGGACCTCGCCCGGGGCGAAGATCTGCATGCCCTTCGTGACCGGGGCAAGGGTCACGTGCTTTGCCTCGGACCATTCGGCCCTCCTCAGCTCCACGTACTGGCCGATGCTCGTCCCGGCATTGGAGCGGATCAGGCCGTCCATCCTGATGATATCGAGCCCCTGGTCTGCAGCATAGGCGCTGACGACAAGGGCGGCGGTCGTCCTCGATCCCCTGACCTCGACGACGTCAAGGGGCCGCAGGCCTACCTTCCCCATGTACTCCTCGCCCGCCCGAGCTATGCCCTTCCCCACGTCCCTCTGATCTGCCTCGGCGACCTTCAGCCGAAGGGATTCCCCATCGCTCATATCTTTTACACCCTCTTGTAGAGACAACTCCGCATCCTTCTTATTTAGAGGTTTCTTTTATCTTCAGGAGTATATAAAACATACATCGGCCCTATGAGGTAGGCCGTCGGAGCAACGCCGATATCCTTCGCCGATATATTTAAGCTGAAGGCTGCCCGAAGTGCTACTGGAGAGATTGAGATGTTAGAGATTCTCAAGAGGTCGCTATTGGAGGCCCCGGTCTACAAGAGGGGCGAGTACCACTACTTCATCCACCCAATCACAGACGGCGTCCCCCAAGTCAAGCCGTCCTTGATCAGGGAGGTCGTAAGCCAGATCATCCGCATGGCAGATATGGACGTCGACAAGATCGTGACGATTGAGGCGATGGGAATCCCCATAGGGATGGCCCTCTCCCTTGCAACCGACATACCCCTTGTGATCATCCGCAAGAGAAAGTACGGCCTTCCAGGAGAGATCGAGATCAGCCAGGTGACTGGATACTCCAAGTCAGAGCTCTTCCTAAACGGCATCGATGAAGGGGACAGGGTGATCGTTGTCGACGACGTTGTTAGCACCGGGGGAACTGCCCTTGCAACCCTCGAGGCGCTCAAGGCCGCGGGAGCAATCGTAAAGGACCTCGTGGTCGTAATCGAGAGGGGCGATGGCGCAGAGAGGCTTTCTGCAAAGGGCCATGGGATCAAGACGATGGTCCGCGTGGAGGTCGGAGAGAGGGGTGTTACCAAGGTGGAGGAGACCTATCGGCGCTAGAGGTTCCGATTCTCATTCGATGCACAAGGCGGGCTTGATGGGATGAGCGATGAAACGGACCTCGATGGAAGGCTTCGGGAGGAGACGCTCAAGTGGCTCAGCCGGGCCGAGGAGAGGCTCGAGGGTGTTACCCTCCGGGGGGAGGAGCGGTATCTCGAGAACATCAAGGCATACATCTCCGATGCCAGGTACTTCCTCGATCGAGGCGACCTCGTCCGGTCGTTCGAGGCCGTGATCTGGGCCTGGGCCTGGCTCGAGATCGGCCTCGATATCCATGTGCTCGAAACGGCGGAGGAGAGGAGATAAGCCCGAGGGCCGGCGCCCGAGTGGTGACCGCTACTCCTCAGATCCTTCGTCGTTTTATATGGGTGAACGTATCTTTACCTACTTCAACCACGAATGAACGCGAATGAATGCTAATATTTCCCCTTAAATTACATGCTTTAGGGGCACATACAAGCTCAGTTATAACGACATAATCAAAGTTAAGCCTGCCAACGTTGGCAATAATTTCAATCTGAATGATGATCCCTGCCGACACAATTCAGCGAAGAACCGCGTCTTGCAAGAGAGAATCGCTAGACACCGTTTTTTTTCTTTTTTGCATGAGCCCGCCAGGATCATCAACGTCTTCCATGCGACGGACCCGCCGCCCCCCCCTGCGGGGAAGAAGGCTTGCATCCCTCGGAATGGGCGCTTCCTCCGGCTCGGGGGAAAAGCTATTAGCCGATAAGCCAGATACGCAAGGCCCATGTTAGGGGACTTGCTCGGACCGCTGGAGGGACTGTCCAGCTTCTCCCTCCACATATCCGCCGAGGACGTTGCCATATTCTTCCTGATCATACTGCTGACGCTTGCCACACGCCGCCTCGCCCTCTACCTCCTGGAAAAGGAGTTCGTCCGAGTGGCAGGCAAGACCAGCACGGAGCTCGACGATATTCTTCTCAAGGCGTTGATCGGTCCAGTGAGCTATCTGGTGCTGATCGTCGGCGGCTATCTCGCGGTCGACTCCCTCCATCTCCCGGAAGAGGCAGGCGGGCTGAACCTCTTAGGGATCATCGACTCGATCTTCTTCCTGGGCTTTGCAGTGGTCGCCCTCTACCTGCTGCTCAACCTCATCGATCTCCTGGGGTACTATCTCCACAGGATCACTCTTAGAACCGAGACCAGGCTCGATGAGCAGCTCGTTCCTTTGATCATCAAGAGCCTGAAGATCGGCGTCGTGATATTGACCGTTTTGACCGTCGTTCAGACTCTTGGCTGGAACGTGACCTCCCTTGTTGCAGGCCTTGGGATCGGCGGCCTCGCGCTCGCTCTTGCCGCCCAGGAGACGGTGAGCAACATATTCGGATCGATCACGGTCTTCTCCGATCGAGCCTTTCAGTTGGGGGACTGGATATCGGTCGATGGCGTGGAGGGAACGATCGAGGATATAGGCCTCCGGTCAACTAAGATCCGGCGATTCGACCAGGCCCTTGTTACCGTTCCAAACAGCCGGTTCATCAAGTCGGATATTGTGAACTTCACGAGGATGAAGAAGCGCAGGATCAACTTCACCCTCGGCGTCTCCTATGAGACAACCCGAGCTCAGATGATAGAGGTCGTCGATGGGATCAAGACGATCATCAAGGAGGACTCCCGGTTTGATCACAACTTCTACATGGTGCACTTCACCGATTTCGGCGACTCATCGCTTGGGATATTCATCTACTGCTTCACAAAGACCACCGTCTGGGACGAGTTTTTGGCCGTTAGAGAGGAGTTCAACCTCTCGATCATGGCCTTGCTAGAGGATCTCGGAGTGGAGATCGCCTACCCAACACAGACCGTCTACCTACGGCGTGGGGGGGGATCTGGCCCTCGGGTCTCCGAAGGGGATATGGGCGAGGGGCAACGATGATTAACGATGAGGGACGAATATATCGTAAAATATCTTGGAGGTGATCGGTCATGACCCAGGTGGGAGAGATATACAAGTGCGAGAAGTGCGGAAACGTAGTCGAGGTCAAGGAGGCAAGCTACGGGAAGCTGGTCTGCTGCGGAGTGCCGATGGTGCTGGTGAAGTAGCCAGCCGGACAACCATTTTTTCCCAACTCCCCGATCCCCTCGCTTTGATTCCCAGATCCTGCCGCTACTGTACCGCGCCCTTCACCTCGTCGACGATCTTGTCGATGAAGCTCTTCCCCTGCTTCTGTTCTCCAAACTCCTTTGCAAGCTCCTCGAGAAGCTGGCGCTGGCGGGATGTCAGATTGGTTGGAGTGCGCAGGTTCAGCTTGACGTGCATGTCGCCGGTCCCGCCGTGAAGGCTGGGCATGCCCTTGCCTCGCAGGCGAAAGACCGTGCCGCTCTGGGTGCCCGGAGGGACCTTGATCTTGGCCCTCCCATCAAGGGTTGGCACTTCCAGATCCGTTCCAAGGGCTGCCTGGGTGATGCTGACGTGGGACTCCTGGAGGAGGTCGTCCTCGATCCTGCGAAAGACAGGATGCGGCCTCACGTTCACGAAGACGTAGAGGTCTCCGGAAGGAGCCGATCCACCTGGACCGGCAGGACCTGCCTCCCCCTGGCCGCGAAGCTTGAGATGCTGGCCTGACTCGACGCCGGAAGGTATCTTCACGTTTATCTTTCTCACTCGGCGAACCCTTCCCGACCCATTGCAGTCCTCACAGGGGGAGATAATTATCTGGCCTCTGCCGCCGCATTTAGGGCAGGTTGTCGTGGAGATCATCTGGCCAAACGGCGTATTCTGGGCGCGCGTGATATGGCCTGATCCGTGACAGTTTCCGCAACTAGCTGGATTGGTCCCGGGCCTTGCCCCCGAGCCTTTGCAGGTTGGACAGACCTCTGAACGGGGAACCTGAATGGTGGTCTCGTGGCCAGTGGCCGCCTCCTCGAGCGATAGGTCGAGGTCGTAGCGCAGATCCCTGCCCTTGGACTGGCCTCGGCTGCCACCGCCGAAGAACGTGTCGAAGATGCTGCCACCGCCGCCGCCGAAACCTCGCAGCAGATCCTCGAAGTCGACTCCCCGGAAGAGGTCTTCCTGTGAGTACTGGCCTGAGATGCCGGAGTGACCGAACTGGTCGTACTGCCTTCTCTTCTGAGGATCGGAGATCACCGCATAGGCTTCTGAGATCTCCTTGAACCGCTCCTCGGCATCGGGGGCATCGGAGCGGTCTGGATGATACTTCATCGCCAGCTTCCTGTAGGCGCTCTTGACCTCCTTGTCTCCGGCGTCCTTGGATACGCCAAGGACGTCGTAGTAGTCCCTCTTTTCCGGCATCTCGATCTCCTAAATCGGTTGCGATTGGCGGCTACTTCTTCTCCTCGTTTACGACCTCGTAGTCGGCATCGAAGGTCTGGCCCTGCTCGGAAGAGGCCTCCGGCCCTCCCTGCTGGGACTCTTTCTGGGCCTCTTGGGCAGCTCGCTGATACATGGCCGTGGAGAGCTCGTAGACGGCGTTTTGGAGGGCCTCCGTCTTGGACTTGACGGCCTCGATATCGGTCCCTGCCAAGGCCTCCTTAAGATCGGCTATGCCCTTCTCGATCTTCTGCTTTTGATCGCTTGTGGCGATATCCCCAGCTTCCTTCAGCATCTTCTCTGAGCTGTAGACCATCGTATCGGCCAGGTTCCGGGTCTCGATATCCTCGCGGCGCGTGGCATCCTCCTCTGCGTACTTCTCGGCCTCCTTGATCTTACGATCGATCTCATCCTTGCCCAGCTTGTGGGGGGCTGTGATGGTGATGGTCTGAGCCTTGCCCGTCGCCATATCCTTGGCTGAGACGTGGATGATGCCGTTTGCGTCGATATCGAAGGCAACCTCGATCTGTGGGATGCCCCGTGGAGCTGGAGGAATGCCTGTCAGGGCAAACCTGCCCAAGGAGATGTTGTCGCGGGCAAACTGCCTCTCGCCCTGGAGCACATTGATCTCCACCTGCGTTTGATTGTCGGCAGCCGTCGTGAAGATCTGGCTCTTTCGGGTGGGAATCGTCGTGTTCCTCTCGATCAACTTGGTAGTGACCGCGCCCAGGGTCTCTATCCCTAGGCTCAGAGGGGTTACGTCGAGCAGTAGGAGGTCCTTGACCTCGCCGCCCAGGACGCCCGCTTGGATTGCCGCGCCCATTGCGACGCACTCCATCGGGTCGACGCCACGCTCTGCATCCTTGTTCATGAAGTCCTTGACGAAGCTCTGCACAACCGGCATTCGAGTGGGACCGCCCACCATTATGATGCGATCGACCTCGGACTTCTCGAGCTTAGAGTCGTTCAGGGCCTGGATCATCGGCCCCTTGCACCTCTCGAGAACGTCCCGGATCAGCTCTTCGAGCTTCGCCCGGCTGATCGTCATCGATAGATGTTTGGGTCCTGTGGAGTCCGCGGTGATGTAGGGCAGGTTCAAGTTGGTCTGAGGAACGGTCGAGAGCTCGATCTTCGCAACCTCCGCAGCTTCTCTCAGCCTCTGCATGGCCATGGAGTCCTTGCGCAGGTCGACTCCGGACTCCTGCTTGAACTTCTCCAGAATGTAGTCCATCAGCCGCTCGTCCATATCCCTGCCGCCGAGCTGTGTGTCCCCGCTCGTTGAGCGAACCTCGAACACGCCTTCGCCGATCTCCATTATCGTGACATCAAGGGTGCCGCCGCCAAGGTCGAAGACCATCAGCTTCTGGTCGCCCTTCTTGTCCAGGCCATAGGCAAGTGCTGCGGCAGTTGGCTCGTTTATGATGCGCACAACGTTCAGGCCGGCAATTGTGCCGGCATCTTTGGTTGCCTGCCTCTGGTTGTCGTTGAAGTAGGCGGGGACAGTGATGACCGCCTGATCGACCTTGTCGCCGAGATGTGCCTCGGCATCCTGCTTGATCTTCCTCAGTATCTGGGCAGAGACCTCCTCGGGACTGTACTCCTTGCCATAGGCCCGGGCCTTGTAGTCCGTGCCCATCTTTCGCTTGATTCCGGTGATCGTACCCTCAGGATTGGTCACCGATTGTCTCTTGGCCGGCTCACCCACAAGCACCTGGCCTTCCTTGGTGAAGGCCACATAGGATGGAAATGCCTTTCCGCCCAGGCTGGTACCCTCTGCGCTGGGGATGATCGTGGGCCTTCCGGCCATGAGCACCGCTGCCGCAGAGTTGCTGGTTCCCAGATCTATTCCTATAATCTTAGCCAAGTTACCACTTCCTAAAACTGATCATAATAAGCACATTGTAAATATTTAATGTTTATTGTCGCTTAGCCACAGCAACCTTGGATGTGCGGATGACCTTGGAGTGGAGGGTATAGCCCCTCTGGAACTCCTGGGCGACGTAATCATCATCCAGCTCATCGGAGCAGACGCGCATCATGGCCTCATGGAAGTTGGGATCGAACTTCCGACCCATCGCCTCGATGGGAGACAGGCCTTCTCCCCTCATCACGTCCATGAACTGGTTTAAAAGGACCTGGGACCCTGCATCGTGCTTTGCCGCCTCATCAAGGCTATCGAGAATGCCAAGGAGCCTGGATATAATACGCTCCGAGGCGTACTTGGAGCTCTCCTGCCGTTCGCGAGCCACCCTCTTCAAGGTGTTCTCCATGTCGGCCCGACATCTGAGCAATTGGTCCAGACGCTCTTCTGCCTGCGCCGTGGCCTCCTCAAGCTGACGCTCAAGCTCCTCTCGAGTCACATCAGAGGAGGCTATCTCCCCCCCAAAATCGCCTTCACCGATGTCCAAGGCCGCCTGCTCATCTTCGCAAGCCTCATCCGCCTTATACCGTTCGGTCTTCCTCGCCATAGGCCCAGGACCTCCAGAGTGCTCCAGTTGATCCCCTATCTGCCTCGGCGTTTAAGATGAAGATGGCCCCAACTAGGGGGCCGTATCTTTCATCACATCCTTGTGTAGTCATGGGGGCTCTGGCCTGGGCCAGGGGTCATCTCCTTCCTCTCGGCGGCGAGAACATCATCTATTCTGAGCACCATTGTGGCAGCCTCAGTTGCTGACTTGATGGCCTGCAGCTTAACTGCGAGAGGTTCCACAACTCCCTGTTCCATCATGTCCACGGGCTTTCCGCTCATAAAATCGAGTCCATGGCTCTTGTTTCCCAGACCATGTGCTGACCGCAGCGAGACCAGGCAGTCCACTGCGTTGTGTCCGGCATTCTCGGCCAATGTCACTGGAATGGACTCCATGGCCTTGGCGAAGGCCATTGCAGCAAGCTGGTTGCGGCCGATGAGGGTCGCAGCGTATTGCCTTACCCGCTCTGCAACCTCTACCTCCGGAGCGCCTCCTCCTGGGACCACCTTGCCGTAGGTGATCACATCTCCGACTACCTCGAGGGCGTCGTTGAGCGCCCTTTCGATCTCATCCAGATAGATCTCGGAGACGCCTTTGATGATTATGGATACCGCCTTGGGGTTCTGGCATCCCTCAACGAAGATCATGCTCTTCTCCTTGCCGACTTTCCGCTCCTCCACGAGATCGGCACGGCCGAGGTCTGCCTCGCCGAGCTGCAGGGCATCGCCCACGATTTTAGCGCCTGTTGCCAAAGCGAGCATCTTCATATCCTCATCGCTGATGCGCCTTGCTGCCATTATGCCATGCTTGGCAAGGAAGTGAGATGCGGTCAGGCCAATGCCCTTCTGGCAGAAGACCACGTTCGCCCCCATTCGAGACAAGTGCTCCACGAGGCCTGCGAGTATCGTCTCCTCGCCCTCCTTGAAGCTCCTGAACTCCGTGGCCTCGGTGATCTTGATCTTGGCATCGGTGCCGAGCTTCTTGAGCTCGAGGGTTCCATCGAGGAGGACTATTGCTGCATCCAACACCTTCCGAGGCATGGAGGGATTGAGTCGCTCTTTATCCAACACCACGCCCAAGTTCAGCTGGGAGTCCTCCAAAGAGCCTCCGATGATCTTTATCGTCTTGATCCGGTGCTCAACGTCCACCTTGCCATTCTCCTCCACCGCGAGGGCAGCATCCACGCCAATTCCGGAGAGCTTTCCCTTCATGGACTCTATGCCCTTGCCGGTCATGGCCGTCTGGGCGATCAGCTCGAGCATTGCTCGATCCTCGGCCTTAACAGAAACCGCCATCTCCTCGAGCACCTTGCTCGCCTGAGCCTGAGCCTGTCTGTAGCCCTGGACGATCATCGTTGGATGAACGCCCTGATCGATTAGGGCCTCGGCTCCCTTCAACAGCTCGCCGGCGATGATCACAGCTGTGGTTGTGCCATCCCCAACCTCGTCATCCTGGGCTCTCGCCACCTCCACGATCATCTTGCCCACGGGATTGTCCACATTCATCTCCCAGAGGATCGTGGCCCCGTCGTTGGTGATCACCGCATCTCCGGAGTTGCTGATTAGCATCTTGTCCATGCCCTTGGGGCCCAAGGAGCTACGCACAGAATCGGCCACCGCTCGAGCGACCGTGATGTTCTTGTGCTGGACCTCCTTGCCCGACTCACGCTTATATCCATCCTTTAAAACGATAATTGGGTAACCACTCAAACCAGCCAATGCCAGTCCTCCATGACCATTTTGATGATTAGGCAGTTTGAAGTTCTATATAAGGATTTCGTACGGCCACCTGAGAATTTAAATTAAAATATATGTAAGTCTGTCGGGGGTGGCCAACCCCACTTCTGGGCATCTCCAAAGCGATGAGGAGTCCGCTGCCTTGGATCCCATCTTCATGGCCATCAAGAGATCCGATCTATACCATCCCCCCCTCGACTACGATAATCCTTTATCGCCTCGTGCAGGGCGTCTGCGGCCAGGTTGGAACAGTGCAGCTTCTGGGGTGGAAGGCCGCCTAGCGCACGAGCCACGTCGTCTCGGGATAGCTTCATCGCCTCATCCAGGGTCTTTCCCTTGGCCATCTCAGTCGTCATGCTGCTCGTAGCGATGGCAGCAGCGCATCCGAACGTGCGAAACTTGATATCCTTTATGACCTCGTCCCCGACCATTATGAATATCTCCATTACATCCCCGCATACTGGATTTCCGACCTTTCCATGGCCGTCTGGGTCTTCCATCAGGCCGACGTTGCGCGGATTCATGAAATGATCCATCACCTTCTCAGTGTACTCCATCTGCTTCGAGCTCATGTTATCTACCAATCCACCCAAGGCGCCTCATATATCTTAATCGTTATCTGAAGCGAGAAGCCTCGATTGGATAGACACCATCTCGATCGAATCGAGCCGCCCATCGAGATATGACCTGCAAATGATCCGCTGGACCTCGCCCCTCGCCAATGTTAAATAAACTGCCGATGATTGGAGAATTGTGATAGACCATGTCGATGGAGATCGAGAAGATACACGCCCGTGAGATCCTGGACTCCCGGGGAAATCCTACTGTAGAAGTCGACGTATGCACCTGTTGCGGCTTTGGCCGAGCTGCCGTCCCTTCGGGAGCCTCGACCGGAACCCATGAGGCTCTCGAGCTGAGGGATGGTGGAGATCGTTATGGCGGCAAGGGCGTCCTCAAGGCGGTCGAGAATGTGAACAACGTCATCGCTCCCAAGCTGATGGGGGCAAACTCCTTGGACCAGCGCTCCATCGACCAACAGATGATCGAGCTCGACGGCACTCCAAACAAGTCCGTCCTCGGGGCAAACGCCATCTTGGGCGTATCCCTGGCGGTCGCCAAGGCCGCCGCGAGCTCCCTAGGCATGCCCCTATATCGATACCTTGGAGGGGTGAACACCTGCCGCCTGCCCGTCCCTTCGCTCAACGTCCTCAACGGGGGCCAGCATGCAGGTAACGATCTCTCCATCCAGGAGTTCATGATCCTTCCCATCGAAGCCAAACGGTTCTCCGAGGGGCTGCGCATGGCCGCAGAGACATATCACACGCTGGGAAACATCCTCAAGGGTCGCTATGGCGCAGGCGCAACGAACGTCGGCTTCGAGGGAGGATACGCACCCCCGCTTTCGAAGACCAGCGAGGCCCTCGATGCGATCATGGCCGCCCTCGATGCAAGCGGTTACTCCGAGGAGGTGAAGATCGGCCTCGACGCCGCGGCATCCAGCTTCTACCTGGACGGCGGCTACTCTGTTGATGGAGACCGCCTCTCGTCTGGGGAGATGGTCGACTTCTACGCGGATCTCGTCGCAACCTACCCTATAATCCTGATCGAGGATCCATTCGAAGAGGAGGCCTACGACGACTTCGCGGCCCTGACGAAGCGGCTTCCCGAGACTATCATCGTAGGAGACGACCTATACGTCACGAACATGGCAAGGCTGGAGAAGGGGATCCGGATGGGTGCCACAAACGCCCTGCTCCTCAAGCTCAATCAGATAGGCTCCGTCTCCGAGGCCTTCGACGCTGCAAGGATGGCCTTTAGAGCGGGATACAAGGTCATGGCAAGCCATCGCTCCGCAGAGACCGAGGACTCGGCGCTCGCTGATGTGGCTGTCGCCCTCGGTGCGGAGCTGCTCAAGACCGGAGCGCCTGCCCGAAGCGAGCGAAACGCCAAGTACAACCAGCTATTGAGAATAGAGGAGGAGCTGGGAAGCGCTGCCGCCTTCGCAAAGCTCTAAGCTCGCTTCGCTTTCCATCGCTCGAAAGATCTATACTGCAATAGAGACCACCCCCCCTCATGGAGTATACATTGAAGAGGGGCTTTCGCCCCGACCTGGAGCGCATCCAGGAGGCCCTACAAGAGGAGTTTCCCGGCCAGATTAGCCGGGAAGGGGATGATCTCCACCTTAGCTACGGCGCGCTCAAGAGCATCACCGTACGGCTGGATGGAATGAAGATGAACGTGGTCACCGAGGCGAATCCAGAAGCGGACGACGCAGAGATCTTGGATACCAACCGCCGCTTTCGAAACTTCCTCGAGAAGGCAACGGGGTACACTGCAAAGCAGAGGCTGAAGATAGCAAAGAAGGAGGCGCAGCAGGGCTGAAGAGGTAGAGCCTCGTCTTTCGCCCCTAGCAGACCTCTATTCTCCCTGCAACGAACTCCAGAGCCATCTCGTCCACCCTCTCCAGCCAATAGCCGATGATGGATTCCGCTTGGGAGGAGATGATTTCGCGATCCCCCCCGGCTGCGGCGATCCGGCATCCGCGCAGCATTGGCTGGTCGAGCGGGGCGCCTATCTGCGATACCAATGTGACGTAGGCCTCCTCCACGCTGTCTAGCTCCGCCACTTCCTCGGCCGCGTGCTGTGCAATGACGTTATAGATCTTTCCGACGTGGCTTACGGGGTTCTTTCCAGCCACCGCCTCCATGGTCATAGGCCTCATTGGGGTTATCAGGCCGTTTACGCGGTTTCCCCGGCCTGTGGCGCCATCGTCCCCCATCTCGGCCGATGTCCCCGTCACCGTGAGGAATATGTTCTCGCCTTCGTCTGCAGCGTTTACGACGACCTCCGCATCCACCCTCGATAGCACGGCATCCCTCACTCTCTCCTTGGCATCCATGTACTCGTCAAGCGTTGCGATCTTGGAGGAGACCATCGCTGCAGCGACCACGAGGCCCAGCTCCTCGCCCCGGCGAACCGCCATGACCTTCGTGTCCTGGCCAACGCCCCGGACCTTTCGAATCAGCACCTCCAGGTCTTTTACGACCTCCTCGACGGGGTTCAAGGGGGCGTAGCCCACGCCTATCGATGTATCGTTCGCCCCCCGGCCGATGAGCCGGCGAAGCTCAGGCGCTCCCTCGCGGGTTCTTGGCTCCACCCGGAAGTCGGAAAGGCCCGGGACGGTGCTCCTTAGATGGGAGGATGCGGCCTTGGAGATGATCTCATCGAGGGAACGATTAGCAGGCACTGTGGCTCTCCCGCCGACGATGACCGTGGGCGGATCGATCAATCGTCCGCCACCGAAGGTCGGATGCGCGCGTCCGCCGATGATCAGGACCTTGTCGACGTTGTGATGCAGGATCTCACCATGCTCCTCCAGATAGGCGCGGGAGAGGTTCCGGGAGATCGCCTCAGATATGCCGTCTGCAAGGCTGTCTGGATGGCCTATCCCCTTTCTCTCCACGACCTCGAAGGGGGGCGGGCTGAACTTGTGGAAGGTTATCATGATCTCGAAAGAGCAACGATCAGAAATGAAGTATGCGGTCCTTCGCTAGATCTGCATGCTGAAGATCTCCCCATTCAGCGGCCGGATTGCGGCATCTTCGGGGACGATTGGGGGCTTCAGAGGAAAGCACAACATTTATCTTCATCAAAGCCCATAGAGGCTTTCGCGCGGCTGTAGTCCAGGGGTTAGGACATGAGCTTCCCAAGCTTGTAGCCCGGGTTCGATTCCCGGCAGCCGCATGTATTGGCTCGATCGTTAGCGATTTCTAAATTATCTCTGCCATCGTGTAATTTGGCTGTGATGCGAAATTGCCGTAATCGAGCGGACTCTTCGAAGAATATCGATAGGCTGCGGCGCTACTTGGCGCGTCCGAAGGATCAAATTATAGCAATCCCAGCACGCTGTCCCCCGGCGGGGAACAACCTATTTAAATTAATCAGTACCAAGTATTTCTGAGAGAGGAGATTCGAATGTTCCGATGCCCAGCTTCTTTGATACTGTTTTTGATTCTGGCGAGCGCCGCCTCCGGCGTGATCTATGTGGACGACAACGACGCTGAGAATTTCACGAAGATCCAGGACGCGATAAACGCCTCTGAGTCCGGCGACGTGATAGTTGTCCTCAACGGTACGTATCCCGAAAACCTCGTGGTGGACAGATCGATCGTATTGAATGGCGTTGGAAACCCCGTCGTCAAAGGCTCTGGTCTTTCTGACCCTCTTATCACCATAACGTCAGAAAAAGTCACGTTGGAGGGTTTCACCTTCTCCGGCAGCCTCAACGACAGCTTCAATGACGGCGCGATTCTGGTGCTGGCTGACGGGTTCAAGCTTCTGAACAGCACAATATCGGCTTCTTCGGGCAACGGTCTCTGTCTTCGCGATTCCAGAGATCACCAGGTTATTGGGAACCAGATCCACGACAACCGATACGGAGGCGTCCGCGTCGACAGCGCAAACTTCAGCCTGTTTCTCGGAAACCAGGTATTCCGCAACGGAAAGTGGGGGATAGTTGTGGAGGGCTGTGTGTTCGACACGATGACTCAAAATGAGATTCGTGAGAACGGGGAGGTGGGGATCCAGTTCGTCAACTCAATGTACACCGAAGTGGCTTACAACAGGATTTACCTCAACGCGGAAGACGGGATTTACGGTTCATCGCTGTTTTATGTGGGTAGATTGAATTGGAGTTTCCCAAGTCGTAGATAAATAATTACTATGAGATATTTTGTTGTCTTAAATCCTCTTGCACTCCTCTTTGCTGATTGAATCATACCAT
>Ga0268276_1000751_pt1 | contig 35715 bp, 25 predicted proteins | sample saktaG_4_FD_190145 | JGI IMG/M metagenome (GOLD analysis project Ga0268276, IMG submission 190145) | Saline water microbial communities from Sakinaw Lake, British Columbia, Canada - sak_2010_1_5_45m | ecosystem: Environmental > Aquatic > Non-marine Saline and Alkaline > Saline ...
ATGAGGGCGGTGCGGTATTCCTGCAACCGCTCCACCGCCTCCTCTACCTTTCCCACCAGCGCGTCCAGCTTCGCCGTCTCCTTGTCCAGATACGCGGCGATGGCGCGTTGTTCGGGAATGGGCGGGACGGGAAACGGTAGCTTGCCAATCCCTTCTTGGGTCATGGTCGGAATGGTGCTGCCGGTGTTGTGCAGCGGAATTACGTCTTGGACGACCTTACTAAATACGTAGTAGAACAGGAAGCGCTTAAAGCACTTCACCTCTTTGAAGATCATCAACTGCGGATTGATCGTCATCGGAACTGGAACGGATTGAACGAACGCCGTCTTCCCGAGCGTTGAGCCGGTCTTCACCATAATCACGTCCTCACGCTGAACCTGAATCTCCGGTGACTCGTGATACTTTTCCCAACTCAGCCAAGTGCATTTGTCGAGGCTCACCACCCCCTCGGCCATATTGCTCGGACTCATGGAAATTGCTCCTTCTCCCTCGTGAACGAGATCGTCGGTCGAGTAGCCTCTGAATCCAATCCGCCCAAACAGGACTGAGACTTCCTTGAGGCGCTTCACTTCCCAGTGTTTCGGAATGTCATCAAGCCAAGGATGGCCGGAGGGTTTGAGTGGCGGGTTGGTGGGGATGCCCGCCTTGGCGGCGGCTTCGGCGGGCAGGCCGCGCGTCACGGTTCTTGAAATCAGCGCGGTGCGCTTCTCCTTTAGCCGCTCGATCAACTCTCGCTTCTTCGCCACCAACCGGTCCACCCGCCCCGTCTCCCGGTCCAGGAACGCCGCGATGGCGCGTTGCTCGGCGGGGGCTGGAAGCGGAATGGAGATGTCGCCGACTTCCGAAGCGTTGCAGGCAGGATAGCTGACGCCCACCGAGCGCGCCACAACGGACTCAATAAACGAAGCCTCCCGGAGCGCGTAGGCGAGGAAAGCAGGTTCAACCGTGCGCGGACGAACAACCGCAAAGCCGGTAGAAACGATGAGGTTCTCGGGCGGATTCTTGATGGGTGCTATGGCGCGAAGGTAGGTCCGTACGGTGGAAACGATGGTGTCCCCGTGCCGAACCTTTCGCCGTGCACGAGAAGGTGCGTTCTCAAAAACAACCTGCTCGGTCGCCGTGATTCCATCGACAGCGCTCACGCCTCCGATGTCCACATACTCGAATTCGAAATCGGGCGATGTCGTTTCGGCAAGGGCTTCGTCGTTGATGCTCGCGGAGTATTTCAGCCGCTTGACATCCCAATGTTCCGGCATGTCGCCGAGCCAATCGACGCCGCTGGGTTTGGTGCGCGGGTAGGCCGGGAGTTTCATGGCATGACCTCACAGGCCGCCCAAAGGAACTCATTTCCGTTCCGACCGCATTGGCCAGGAGGCAACTGCCTAACTTTCATAATCCCCCGAATCGCTTATGCGGTCGCCTGAAACTGCCAACCGCGCAACACGGCCTTGGCTTTAAGCAGCTTGGCTGTTTTGTCGATCGCGGATGTCCCCAATTCCGCATAGTCGATTACCGCATGTTCGGGAAACGGTTCAGGGACCGAACGCACAGAGAGGTTCAGCTCGCCACACTCGCCGACCGTCACAACCATAACCCCGACAGACGCATATCCCGCCTCGGTGAAGTGCTGCCACGCATTCTGAGGCGAAATCATGTCGCCGTCATAGACGGAGAGCATTTTCTCGTCCTTCGGCGTGGGCCGGAATGCCTGGGAGGTCACCCTGCCGTTTTGTAGCCATTGCGAATGAATCTGACGCAGCAGAAGAGTGTCGGAATTCATGCCGCGCCCTCAGCTAGCCGCCTGATCTCGGCGTTGATCCAGACCCAATCGTCGGCCTGCGTCAACTGTAGCTCACGCGCTGCCTCGGCTTGCGTTGCGAGATTCAGGATGTGCCAGTGAGCCTGCTTGCTCTCGATCGATACCTCCAGCGACACCTCATGTCCCGCAAGCGACCATTCGATCTGAAGGCCACCCTCCGCCGTGGGATAGACGTAAGGGAGGGGCAACTCATCCGGGTATTGGGATTCGAACGCGGCAGAAAACCAATCGAGACCGGCTCTTGACGGAGCCCGCCCTTTGCCGTCAAGCCAGCCGTTGACGAGCGAGCGAAACTCGTCCAAGCGAGCGGGAACGTCATTGGCATCGAGCACGCTGATGTGATCGACGGAAACCACGCTCTGGAGTTTCTCAAGGCGATTGTAACTCCCCACGCCCTTGAGCAAGACTCGAGCGCCGCTACGGTATTCAGCAAAGGCTTTCAAGACGTTGTCAAGATGCTGATCGCGCATGTTGACGGTGACTTTGGGGCCGCTGATCACCTGAAGATCAAAGGTCATCTTATCCTGGTCGGCCTCAGGAACCGTGCCCCGCAAAACGACCTCTTCCGTCAGCTCTTGAACCTTGGAAGACGCCAGCACCAGTTTACGTCGAGTACTTTTGTCGAGTCGTGCGGGCCGATCTTGATTTTCCGGGCGGAATTCAATCCGTTCGCCGTCTCTCAGATTGCGTCCCAACGGATCGAAATACGAAAGCAAATTGTCAGGCAAATGACAGTTAATCTGTTCGTCATGCTCGGCCGCGTCGATGGCGGAAATGATGCTATCACGCGCCTGCTCAAAGTAGGGTTGATAGGGATTCATGAGCATTGTCGCGGCGGTGAAACAAAGCGCGATTCTGGGAATGGCACTGCCGTCCTCGATAGCTGTGACTTTTAAAGAAATGCCGTCCGTAAAGCCGCGCGGCGTACGCTGCCTCGTCTGGTGCTCTTGAAGAAACCGCCACTTAGCGACTTCAATCACCATCTCTTCAAGAACGGCAAGGTCTTTCAACACGTCGAGGGGAATCGCGTGTCCGTTGAACCGCTCCCCCACGAGACGCGGACTCATAAATGGCATAGCATCACTCATGCTTCACCTCGGGAAATGCCAGGTGTCGGGCCTGGTCGCAACAAAAAAGAGTAACCCGCCGATTTGAGCAGTGCCGGGATGTTGCCACCCCAATCTGATGCTTGGCAGGTATTGTTAAAGACAGTTTGGGACATAAGGCGCGGTTCGTCAACCGAAAACGAGCGCGTTACCGAATATATCATTCGCATATTCACGCCGTGACCTCCTTGAGCATTTTCATGATCTCGCCTTCGAGGCGCTTGATGTCGGTCTCGATGACCTCCAGCGGGCGCGGCGGCTCGTAGCGGTAGAAGTGGCGGTTGAGCGGGATTTCGTAACCGACCTTGGTCTTGGCGGTGTCGATCCACGCGTCGGGCACATGGGGCAGCACTTCGCGCTTGAAGTAGGCCTCGATGCTTTCCTTGAGCGGCACGGTCTCCGTGTCGCGCAGGTCGGCGTCCGGTTCGGGCTGGCCTTCGCGGTCGCGGCAGATTTCGGCGGTCTCGTCGCGCTCGCCGAGGGCGGCAAGCACGGCCTTGAGTTCCGGGGCGCTCAGGCGCACGTCGCGCGCGCGGTCGAGCGTGCGCAGTTCGGTGAGAAAGGCCTTGCGGTCTTTGAAGGGCTTGTCCTTGGTGGCCTTGCCGAAGGCTCGGAGGAGTTCGCGGATTTGCTTCTGACGCTGTTGTCCATCCTCTATTTCATGTTGGCGGGCGGCGATGTCTTTCTTCGCGCTGGTGGCTAGGTTCTTGAAGCCGCCCTCATCGTCGAGCCGGGCGAGGCGTTCAGCGCTGGCATGGAAGTTCAGCCGCAGCGGGCGCTCGACGGTGATCTTGTGGTAGCCGAAGTCTTCGTTGTGGAAAATCTTGCTGACGACGCGCTGGCGCTGGACGGGCTGGTGGGTGACGGGGTCTTCTTCGGTGAAGGTGCGCGTCTGATTGTCTCGGAAATCGCCGAATATTTTAGTGAGTTCGCCGATGTGGTCGGGGTCTTTCTCCTTGTCGGCGGGGTCACCGATGCGACGGCGCTTGTTGCCGAGGCTTTTCTCCATCTGCACCCAGAACGGGCGGGCGTCGATGAGCTGCACCTTGCCCTTGCGGGGCTTTTCCTTGCGGTTGGTGAGCACCCAGAGGTAGGTGGAGATGCCGGTGTTGTAGAAGAGCTGCTCGGGCAGGGCGACGATGGCCTCCAGCCAGTCGTTCTCGATGATCCAGCGGCGGATTTCGCTTTCGCCTCCGCCGGCGTCACCGGTGAAGAGGGGCGAGCCGTTGAAGACGATGGCGAGACGGCTGCCGCCGTCCTGCGGGGCGCGCATCTTGGCCAGCATGTGCTGGAGGAAGAGGAGCGCGCCGTCGTTCACGCGGGGCGTGCCCGCGCCGAAGCGTCCGCCGAAGCCGAGGGTGTCGCGCTCGCTCTCGATGAAGCGCTGCTGCTGCTTCCACTCCACGCCGAAGGGCGGGTTTGCCAGCATGTAGTCGAAGGTCCATTTCTTGCCGTCGGCGGTGCGGTCGAAACCGTCCTTGGTGAAGGTGTCGCCGAGGATGACGGCATCGGCGGCATCGCCCTTGATGAGCATGTCGGCCTTGCAGACGGCCCAGGCTTCGTCGTTCCAGTCCTGACCGAAGAGCTTGGGATGGGCGTCGGCGTTGAGGTCATGGATGTATTTCTCGGCGACAGACAACATACCGCCCGTGCCGCAGGCGGGGTCGTAGATGGTCTTGACGACGTGGCTGCGGGCGAGGTCCTTCTCCGGGGCGAGGAGGAGGTTGACCATGAGCTTGATGACCTCGCGCGGGGTGAAGTGTTCCCCGGCCTCCTCGTTGGACTGTTCCGCGCCGATCCGGATGAGTTCCTCGAAGACGTAGCCCATCTGGGCGTTGTCCACGCGGTCGGGCGAGAGGTCAATGGCGGCGAACTGCTTGATGACAAGGTAGAGCAGATCCTTCTCGACCATGTAGGCGATCTGTTCAGGGAACTTGAAGCGCTCGATGATGGCGCGGACATTGGGTGAGAAGCCGTTGATGTAGCTGTTGAGGTTCGGCGCGAGCTGGTTGGGGTCGTCAAGCAGACCGTTGAGGCGGCTGCCGTCGGCGGGCTTGGCGATGGTGAATTTGGAGAGGTTGAAGAACGGCACACCGGTGATCTGTGACAGTCGGTGGCGGATGATATTCTCGCCCTTGGCCTTGATGGCGGAGTGCTCCTTCAGGACGGCGGCTTTCGTCGGCGCGAGGATGCAGTCGAAGCGGCGCAAGACGGTAAGAGGAAGGATGACCTTGCGGTATTCGTTGCGCTTGTAAGGGCCGCGCAGGAGATTGCAGATACTCCAGATAAACGAGGCGATTTGGGAATGGGTCTCGGTTGTCATGAGTCGCAAGTATAGGCCAAACCGAGAGAGCTGTCAGTAGCCGAGTTGGAAATGAACGAGGGGGTGCATGTGTTGGATGACGACGATTAATTCGTCAAGTTCGTTACGGGTATCCACGCTTCACGGTCGGCGGAGCGGACACGCACCCAGCCGGGGGCGTGTTCGAGGGGGATGACGGCGTCGCCGGGATGGAGATCGAAAAGGGGCAGGGCATGCTCGGACGGCGCGAGGCGGGTGGTGACCGACGCGGCGACTTCCATCACCCGGTCCTCGGCGGCGCGGCTGAGGCGGCGCGAGACGCCGACGCCGAGCGCCACAATGAGCAGGCCGGCGAGGACGGCGGGAATGCGGCGGATGCGGAAGAGCACGGCGGTGACAGCGGCCGCGAGTATGAGCGCGGCCGCAAGGGGATATAACTGGCGGATCTTGGCGACGGTCTCGACGATGACGCGTTCGGGCGGGCGGGCCGGAACCGAATCGGTGGACCGGACAGGCGTCGTGGCATCGATCCGGCGGATCGCCGGAACGGTTGCGTCGGCTTGAACAAAGGTGAGGCGGAACGGTTCGATTGTCGCGGTGCGGTATGCGACGGCATTGGGATCGAAATAGACAAAACGGGGCGTCTGCACGACGGTGGCATTGGTGGAGAGAGGAATCACGACCTGACGGATTGCGATCTGCGGCGGCTTGGGCTCATGCGTGGTCTCTTGCGCCGGATAGGTCTTGAAATCGGGGCCGGGGTCCGGCAGGGTGAGCGCGGCGTCGGCAAGCCACCCGCTGCCGGTCAGCGTATACGAGAGCGTCACGAGATCGCCGACCGCGACGGTTTGCGGCGAGGCGGTACCGGCGAGTGTGAAGCGCCCGATGGCACCTGAGAAGTCGGCCGGCCGGTCTCGGAGCGGAATCGCACGGACGTTGAGCCTGGCCGCCGTGGTGCGAAACGTGATGGGCGATGAACGGGTTTGGGAGAAGAACCCATGCGAGACCCGCTCGACGGACTGACCGCGCAAGATGCACGAGATGGCGGTCTGGAAGGGCTGGATGGCTTGACCCTCGGCGGTGTAACGGAGGATGTCGGTGACGCGACCGCCGTCGGACCGCCGGGTTTCGCGTCCGGCGCGGATCAGATTTACAAACCGGACCCGCGAGGCGTCTGGCAACCCCTCCACAAACAGATTTTCGAGTTCAACACCTGGATTGACAGCGACCTCCAACGTCATCACGAAGGGCTGTCCAACGAAAGGAGCGGCGGGCTCGAAGCGAAGGGTGGCTTCGTGGACCTGGCCTGAGACGAGGGCCGGGGCGGCGAGCGCCATCAGGAGCGTACAGAAAATATGAAACGCCTTTTTCACGATGCGCCCTCCTCTCCGGGAATGCTCAGGAGGCGCGTCGGCCAGGAACGGAGATCCCGGTATTCCTGCAGGAGGGTGACAGCGGCACTGGCGCCAAAGATCACGCAGAGCAGCAGTCCCGCGCACACGAACGGACGGGCGACGGCGGGACGAAACAACCGGACAAGGAGGCCGGCGCACAAGAGCGCCCAGCCGACGGCTGTCGCGCCGACCCGGTGGCGGCACGGAAATTCGTAGTGCCAGAAGAACGCGGTATGCATCCAGGGGAGGGGCGCGGGCGAGGCAAGTTCATGCGGGCGCACGGGAGGGGCGTCGGCTGCGGACATCGCCTCCAGCAGCCCATACGCGAGGCGGAGATTGGCACGGCTGCCCGGTGTGGAGCCGAGGCGTCGCTCCGCACGATCCAGTGCCAGGATGGCATCGGAGGCATCACCGGCCAGCAGCAATGCTGTTCCCATATTGTAGAACAACGCGCCGCGGGTGTCACCGGCGACGACGAGACGGTTGTAGGCCCGCGCGGTTTCGAGAAAGGCCTCGGGTGTGCGCGCCGCGGCGAGCTGGGCGTTGGCCTGCTCCCATCCGAAGGTGCGGGAGGTTTCGGAGGCGCGGACGGGGGCTGATAGCGAGACTATCGATATGATCGAGACTATCGACAGGATTGACATGATCGACACGTGTCCAGCCCGCCGCCTTCCGGCAAGAGCGGCTTCGGTGGCTGCGATGAGGGCGGCCGCCTCCTTAGCCGAAGCCACACCGGCGGCGCCTGGCCGGTAAAGCGCTTCATCGAGGCGTTCGAGAAGGGCGCGGAAGGCATCGGCCTGGGAGGATGGAACGCCGTTCGCGATGAGGAGCCGGGATGCCTCGGGCGGGGTCAGAGAATGACCCGCCGCGTCGAGCCGTTCTGAGAGATAGCCGCGGAGCGCGGCGGCAACGGCGGCGGGGTCTGCGGCGGCGGGAAGCCGCCGACGGGCGCGGACGGCGGCACGGTGGCGGCGGGTGGCCTGGCGCATGCGGCCGCGGCGGCGCCAGAAGAAGCGCCCCGTGACGGCGCACAGGAGGAGGGCGGGACCGGCGAGGAGCAGCGGCAGCAGGAGACTGGGAGGGGGGAGCAGCGGCGAGGGGTCGGCCGTGACAGTGGCGGCGGCGGGCACGGGAAGGTCCTCGGCACGGAGGAAAAGTCCGGCGTCGGCAGAGGCGTCCGGGGCGTCGCTGACCACCTGCGTGGTGGCGCGCGCCTGGATCGGAATGGGCGGGGTCAGGACGGTCTTGTAGGCGTGCGCGTCCGTGTCGTAGTAGGCGATTCGGATGGACGGAAATTCGAGGGTTCCGGCATGGATGGGACGGACACGCCAAGTGAAACGCTTTCCCGATTCAATCGGGGTTGTCGTGACGTTGTCGTCGTAGATGCGGAAGTCGCGGGTCAAATCCTCCTGCAGCGCGAGGAGCGGCGGACGGAGGTTGGAGAGGCTGATCGCGCCGCTGATCTCCAGGGTGAGGATGAGCGGGTCTCCGACCTTGCAGACGTCGGTGTCGAAACGGGCCCGCGCCGCGATGTTTCTGCCGACGGTGCCGACGAACCATTCGGGACGTCCCGCTTCGGGCGGCGGCGTGACGCGGACGGTGACAGCCGGCGCGACCGCGAAGACATCCTTCATGCTGAAGGGTTGATTGTTTTCATTGATGGCCGTGATCACCGCACCCTTGAAGATGATCGGTCCGAAGGTGTAGTCGCCCTCGGTTTGCGGCGTATAGTCGAGCGACAGGGAGTAGACCCAGTAGTTGGTTCCGCCGCGATCCTCGCGGTCAGGCGTGAAGCGAAAACGAAGGGGTTGCGGCTCCCGGGTGAAGCGAAAGGGGTCGTTCGCATCGATGGAATAGTCGTTGATAAGGAATGAGGGTGTCTGGCCCGATGCGTTTCGCGCGCGTTCGGTGAGGATGGCGCGCAGGTCGGGCTGCTTCAAGCCTTTGATCTCCGCGAGGTTGAGGAAAGCGGCCTCCAGGCGGGGAGGATAATTGATGTGGAGCGGCTCGATTTTTTGATAGGGCGGCCGCAAGGGGGCGACGGCGATGGAGAGCGTGATGCGAAATGGCGCGTCGACAAGCGCGGCGACGGTTGAGGCGGTGAGACGGCCGATCACGACAGACTGGCGGGTGATGCCGATGACGGCGACAGGCTGCCCCGACGCGGAGAGGGTCTGTCCGGCGTGACGGAGCGTGATCGTCCCTGTCGCAAAATCACCTTCATGGAGGGGTTTCACTTGGTACACAAACGTGCGGCCGAGCGTCTCCTCACGACGGACGTTGCCGTTGACGATCGAGAGCGTACGGCGGCTGTTGGATTGCGAGCCGAGAAACGCGGTGTCGGCGTCGGCCAGGGCCGAGAGGTCGGGTTGCGGAAGGTCGGCATCGGCTCCGACGACGGCGATGTAGAGATTAAAGGACTCGCCAATGTAGATCCGGTCACGATCGGATCGGACTGTGAGGGAGACCGGCTGGGCGAAGGCGGTTGTGGCCGACAGTATCGACACTATCGACATTATCGAAAATTGACGTGCCACGTTCGCTCTCATACGGGTCACCAGTCCCGTTTGGAAGGAGACATAGGAAGGTTGCGCATCCGTTCACGTTTGCGTTCTTCCTGCTCTTTTTCCCGCTCCAAGGCGCGGCGCAGCATTTCCTGAACATCGGGGGGCGGTTCGGGTTTGGACGCTTGCTGCGGTTCGGGTTTCTCGTTTTCGGGCGCGTTGTCTTCGGGTGGCGGCGGGGGGTCTTCCGATTCCGGGGGATCGGATGGCGTGTCCGATTGCGGTTGCGGCTGCCCCGACGATCCGGATGATTTGTTCTTCGGGAGCAGATCGCGGATGCGGATGAGGGTGGCGAGGGCCTGATTCTGATAGGATTTAGAATTCTGCGCGCGCAGCGCCTCGGTCTGCAGGCCTTCCGTTTCTTCGGCGAGCTGCTCGATTTCGGCGCGAGCTTCGGGTGTGAGCGTCGGCGCGTTGGTGTCGGCCTGGGCTTGCTGCTGAAGCTGATCGGCCCATTCGGGAAAGCGCTCGCGGAAGTGACGGGTCAGCGTGAGTGACTCGGGTTGCGGCGGACGAAGGAGCCGCTGCGAGGCCGAAGTGAGGGCGTTGGACTGTGTCGTGATCGCCTCGCCAACGAGTGCCGGCGGGGCGGCGAGTTGTGTCCACAGGCCGTAGGCAAACGGTTCGATCCGGGCCACATCCTGGAGGGCCGACGGGTCGATGTCACGCAGCTTGCGGGTGGAGTTGCGGAGGGTGTCGCGCGTGGTCTCGAACAGGGCGGCGACGGTGGCGCGCTGCTGATCGTTGGTGATCGCCCCCGATTCGAGCAAGACGCGTTTGAGCGGGATGAGGAGGTCGCCGGCCTGTTCCTGGCGCGCGCCGAGCGCCTCGGCGACGGCGATCAGGCGGGGGGCGTCGTTGGTGAATGCGGCGGGGATTTCATCGAGAAGGGCCCTCTGTTCGCGGAAGAGGGTTTCGAGAAGCACATCGGGCTGCGGCTGGGGATGGGCCTTCAGGACGGATTCGATGTGGGCGTTTTCGCGGGCATCGGGGAGGTCGGGTGTGACGCGGGCAAGGTTGCGGAGTCGGCGGGCGTCTTCCGGTGTATCGCGCAAGGCGGTTTGAAGGGCCGATGCGGCGGTCTCGAGATGGGTGACCCGCACGTCGGCCCCGGCTTCTGCCTTGATGGCGCGAGACTGTTCGAGTGCGGCGGAACCCAGAAGCTCGGCGGCGCGCGGGCCGATGGTCCGCGCGTAGGTGAGCGAGCGGAGAATGGCGGCCGCGTCGTCTGTCTTGCCGGCCTTGAACAAGGCCAGTGCGGCGTTGTAACGCCACGCGGCGGCGGTTTCGGTGTCGGCCCCTTGCGCGGCGGCACTGAAGGCGGCGGCGGCATCCTCATACTGGCCGAGGCGGTAGAGCGCTTGGGCGTGGCGCGCGGCGTTACGGCCGACGCCGAGGGGGGCGCCGGCCGCGGTCGGGCTGGCCGTGTTGGTGCTTGCGGTTTGGGGTGCGGTCGGGCTGGCTGCGTGGGTGTTCGTGGCTTGAGGTGCGGCCGGATTGGCGTTGCTGACGGCCGCCGTCAGCAGCACCATGAGCAACGCCAGACTGCCCCGGGAAAGGGGCGGCAGGAGCGGGGACGGGGCGCGGCTGCGGGCGCCGGCGAGGCGGCCGCGTGAAAGGCAGGCCGCGGCAAGGAGCGCGGCGATAGCCGGAATCAGAAAGAGGTGATAGCGCTCGACATACTGATTCTCCAACGTCTCCTGACGTTCCCTGGCCGAGAGGTTGCGCAGGTGCCGGCGGTAGATCGCGCCCAGCGTGGTGTGCGCCGTGCCCGCTGTGGCGAGGGGGATGTAGGAGCCGCCCGACTCACGGGCGATCGCGGCGAGCGTCGCGTCCATCAGGCGGGTGGTTACGGGTTGGCCTTCGAAGCGAAGCGGATCGGCGCCTGCCTCGCCGGGGATGCCGGCGCCGGCGGGGTCGCCGATGCCGACGGTGAAGATCGGGATGCCGCGACTGCCCGCGACGCGGGCCGCCGCCGCCGCATCGCCCGTGAGTTCCTCTCCATCGGAGATCAGGAGAATGGCGTTGTAATCATCGGCCATCCCTTCCAGGGCTTCAAGCGATTTCTGGATGACATCGGCCAGATCGGTCTCGCCCTGCGGGGCTGATTCCGGCGAGACGCCATCCATCGCCTGGCGGAGGAAGGCGTAGTCGGTGGTGAGCGGGCAGAGCAGGATGCCCTTGTTGCGAAAGGCGAGGAGGCCTGCGTTGTCCCCGTTGAGTTCCGCGATCAAGTCCAGGATGTCGACCTTGGCCCGTTCGAGGCGGTTGGGGTGGACGTCGTGGGCGAGCATGGAGCGGGACACGTCAAGGGCGATCAGCAGGTTGCGGCTGCGGGTGATCACCGTTTCGCTCCGACGGCCCCATTGGGGACGGGCTGCGGCGACGGTGAGCAGCACCAGGGCGACGAGTGCGAGGATGATCTGGGCGAGGGTGCGGGCCCGCGAGTGAGGCGGGAGAAGGCGGGGCTGGAGGGCGGGCGCGACCAAGCCGGCCAGGCGGGTTTCGGCACGGGCGGCGGCCCACCACCACGCGATGCCGATAATCGGGATCAGCGACAGAAGGAAAAGAAGAGTGGGATGGACAAAGCGGATCATAGCAGCCTCCGCGTGGTCAGCATGCCGAGGGAAAGCGCGGCAAAAATGAGCGCCGCGCCGGTGAGGAGGGGCCACACAAACCATTCGTGATAACGCATGAGGATCTGACGGTCGACGCGGGTGGTCTCCAAGCGGCCGATGTCCTCGAGCGCGGCCTTGAGACCGTCGGGATCGCGCACGTTGAAATAGCGTCCACCCGTGGTGTCGGCGATGGCCCGGAGCTGTGTCTCGTCAAGGCTGACCTGGCCCCAGCCGATCACCGAGCGCCCGAAGACGTCACGCGTGCGGAACGGGGCGTTGCCGGTGGTGCCGACGCCGATGGTGTAAACTCGAATCCCGAGTTTCTTGGCCGTCTCAGCCGCTTGTTCCGGGGTGATGATGCCCGTGTTGGATTCGCCGTCGCTGAGCAGAACCACAATCCGGGTGGTGGGTTCGGCATCGACGAGGCGGGCGCAGGAAGTGGCGAGCCCGTCGCCGATGGCGGTGAGGAGTTCTTCCTGCGAAACAGGTCGGCCTTGCTCATCGCCCTCGGCCTGGGGAACCTGCACGCCTTTGAGGACATGGAGAAGGGCGCGGTGGTCGGCGGTGAGGGGGCTGCGGGTCGAGGCGTAGCCGCCGAAGGTGATCAGCGCGATCAGGTCATCGGGTCGCTGATGGATGAAGTCTGCAAAGGTTTCCTTGACGACATCGAGACGGGTTTTTTCGGTAATAGTGCCGAGGGATGATTGGGGCGACAGGTCGAGCGCCTCCATCGACCCCGAGACGTCGACGGTCATGGTGATTGCGATCGCATCGACGGTGCGCCGCTCACGGGCGATGAACGTCTGGGGCCGCGCGGCGGCGATAATGAGGAGCGCCACCCCGGCGAGAAAGAGGGCGGGAAGGAGACGGGAGGCAAAGACGCGCCAGCCCGCCGTTTTGAGGGGCAGTCGGCGGACCGGCGCAAAGAGAATACCGGCGCGCATGCCGCGGCGATAGAGGCGCCAGGCGGCAAGGAGCCACGGGATGAGCAGCAGGAAGGCTATGGGGTAGGCGAAGCGCATGGTTGTACAAAGGTCTTGGCATCCGTGACGGCGGTGTCGGCCATGGACGGTGTGGCGGTCTGGCCGGCGAATTTAATCAGGTCGGCCGATTCCAGGAAGACGCGGAGCGGCGCGAGTGTCGCGCCGTTAAAGGCGGGATGCGAAACGGCGGCCTGCAAAAACTCCTCGGTGGTTTGCGCGGGTGCGTGAATGCCGTGGAGCCGCTCAATATAACGCCGGACAACCAGGGTCAGTTCAATATAGAAATCCTTGTAGAGCCCTTTCTCAACGAGCCGGCGGCGGAGCAGGCGGTCCAGTTCCGCGAGCGCCCGCTCGCCGGGTGAGAGGCTGAGCTCACGGACGCGGCGGCTGATCCGGGTCAGCCCCCAGAGCGCGCCGGCGAGAAGGGCCACGGCGGCAATCCCGATGAAAACCCATCCCGTGACGGTGCGGGCGGAGGGAGCGACGTAGACCGGCGCCGCGGCGAGTTCCAAGGCGCCGTCCGGTTTCGCGGGGGAGGCGGCATCGGGGAAGTAGACCGCCCGGGTCGCGAAGGAGGTGACGAGCGACGGCACGCGTCGGGTGTCGGTGACGGTGACGGCAAACGGCGCCAGCCGGTGTTCCCGTTCGAGTTCCGGGACGAGCCGCCAGCGGAAATCGCGACGGATGCCGGCGGGGGTCACGACTGGGTCGCGGGCAAAGTCTTCGGCGGTGGAAAAGCCGGAGAACCGCGCGCGCAGGTCGGGCAGCGAGACCGTGAGGTGAGGCGGCGTGATCAGCGTGAGGGTCAGCAGAAAGTCGCGCGCAGGATCAACGGCGTCGGATTCGGCGGCGAGGGTGAGTGACACGTCGCCCCACGAGAGATCGGTCGTGAAGGCCAGGGCGGCGAGGGGGTGAATCAATAATGTCGATATTATCGATATTATCGACCATCTCGCAAGGCCGGGCGCCCTGTGCCGCGCCCCGCTACGGCGCCATCCCCTCATGCCGACCTCCTGGCACGGGCGCGTCGGCGCTGGAAGAGCGATCGCACGTCGTCGATATAAGGCCGACCGGTGGAAATGTCGAGTGTGTCGATGCCCCAGCGCCGGAGGTTGCGGTGCAGGTCGGCCACGGCGGCCGCCGCCTCGGCGGCGAAGGCGTCACGGACGGCGCGCGAGGCGGTGTCGACGAGGACCAACTCGCCCGTCTCGGGGTCTTGAAGCTGGACCAGCCCGACATTGGGGAGTGACGATTCACGCGGATCGGAGACGGGGCAGGCGATGACGTCGTGATGGCGTGCGAGGGCGCGGAGGGCGTAATCGTAACCGGCGTCCTGAAAGTCGGAGACGATGAAAACCACCGCGCGGCGCTTCTGGACGTTGTTAAGGAAGCGGATGGCGCCGGTGAGATCGGTGCCGTGGCGGGTCTCGCCCGCCGCCAGGACTTCGCGCACCAGACGCATGACCGCCGTCCGCCCCTTGCGTGGCGGAATGGATTTGACGATGCGGTCGCTGAACAGGATGCAGCCGATCTTGTCCTGGTTGCGGATGGCGGTCATGGCGAGGAGGCAGGTGATCTCGGCGGTCAGCTCCGATTTGGTGCGGGTGCCCGAGCCGAACACCTGCGAGCCGGACACGTCGACGAGAAAGAGGATCGTTAGTTCGCGCTCCTCCGCATACCGTTTGACGTGCGGGTGGCCGGTGCGGGCGGTGACGTTCCAGTCGATCGAGCGGACGTCGTCTCCGGGAATATACGGCCTCACCTCGTCAAACTCGATTCCCCTGCCTTTGAAGACCGAATGGTAGTCGCCGGAAAGCCGATCATCCAGCAGCCGCGTCGTGAGGATGCGGATACCGGCGACTTGGGACATAAGCTGTGCGGTGTCAAGTGGCATTGGAAACAGTGATTAGTGAATGGGGAATGGCGCGGGGCGAATTGGGCTTTCGCCGATCACGGTACCGGGAGGGTGGAGAGAATCTTGCTGATGAGGGTGTCGGACGTCTGTTCCTCGGCTTCGGCCTCGTAGGTGAGCAGGATGCGGTGGCGGAGGACGTCGGGCGCGATCTCCTTGACATCGAGCGGTGTGGCGTAGGCGCGGCCGTGGAGCATGGCGTGGGCGCGGGCCGCCAGGTTGAGACAGAGGGTGGCGCGTGGCGAGGCGCCGATCTGGATCTGATTGGCAAGCGCATCGAGCTTGAACGCCTTGGGGTCGCGGGTGGCGAAGACAATGTCGAGAATGTATTCGCCGACCTTCTCGTCGCAGTACACCTGGTCGAACACAGCGCGCAGTGTCGCCAGATCAGCGGCCGAGACAACCTGCTTGGCTGCGAGGATCTGCGGGGCGGTGAAGCGGTTCATGATGCGGCGCTCGTCGTCACGGGAGGGGTGGGTGAGCAGCACCTTCAACATAAAGCGGTCGACCTGCGCCTCAGGCAGCGGGTAGGTGCCCTCATGCTCGATCGGGTTTTGCGTGGCCATCACGAGGAATGGCGAGGGGAGGGGATAGGTGGTGTCGCCAATCGTCACCTGACGTTCCTGCATCGCCTCAAGCAGGGCCGACTGCACCTTGGCGGGCGCGCGGTTGATCTCATCGGCCAGCAGGAGGTTGGTGAAGACCGGGCCTTTGCGCGGTTCGAACGACCCGTCCTTGGGGTTGTAGATAAGGGTTCCGATCACGTCGGCCGGAAGGAGGTCGGGCGTAAAGGAGATGCGCTGAAACTGGAGGCCCAGCGTATCGGAGAGGGTGCGGACGGTGAGGGTCTTGGCCAGCCCCGGAACCCCTTCAAGAAGAATGTGGCCGCCGGTGATCAGGGCGATGAGGAGGCGGTCGACCAGACGCTCCTGGCCGACGATCACGGTGGCGACCTCCTGGCGGATGCGCGCAACCGCGGCGGATTGATCGGATATTTTCTGTGTGGTGGCTTGGATGTCCATATCGGTAGTGTGGGGTTTGGGTTGTGTGTCGGGGCAAGCCTTCATGCCTGCCGGTGGGCGGCGGGTGGGCTCGATGCCCACCCGTAAATTACACGGGATCGCCTTCCTCAGGGGGCGGGGCATCGGGCTCGGGAAGCTCAGTCACGGGTTGCTCGACCTCGGGTTCCTCGACCTCGGGTTGCTCGACCTCGGGGTTCTCGGTTTCGGGTTGCTCGATTCCGGGATTCTCGATTTCGGGAGTTTCGGCGGCGGGCGCCTGGATGAAATCAGCGCGGGACCGGGTCATGTTGTCGGTGCTCCACGACGCCACCAGATAGAGCCAGGGACTGACCGTTGCGTTGAGGACTGCGGCTTTTTGCGTGATGGCGGAGCGTTCGGCTGCGTTGGTCGAGACGGGCTCCGCAGAGACAGCCAGACGGAGGTAGCGCTCGCTGCGGTCGGGCGCGGTGGCGCCGATGCGGGCGGTGTAAATCGTACCGTCCGTGCAGGTGACGGTATACGTGTGGCCGGTGGCCATCCCGGTCTCTGCGTCGGAAAGGGTGGGATCGGCGAGTTCGATGAAGCGGAATTGGCTCAACGCCGATTCGACGCCGTAGGCTTTGGAGGAGTCAAAGGTTTCGTCGTCCGTCAGGTCGGCGAGGGTCAGCAAACCCGATGCGCGATCCAGTGTGAAGACCCCGTCCGGTCCGGCGAGGGAGATGGAGGCGACATCGGCTGCCTGCACGCTGAGCAGTTCCGTGGAGATCCATGTTTTGGCGTCCGGCTCAAATGCGTTGAGTGTATCCTTCACCAGGAAGGCGGTGTCATCGGTGTTGGCCGCGACGGAACGACCATAGGGCATGTCCCATCCATACTGCTCGTTGGGTTTGGTGCGGACATCGCCGAGACGGAGCGAGGCGAGTGATTTGCCGCGCTCATCCTGCAGGTCGACCAGCGTCACGGTTGCGGCATCGAGCGTGATGCCCCGTTGGACATCGCCGATTTTGAGGTCACGCAGCGCCAGCAGGTTCTCCCGGATTTTGCCGATATCGGCGGGGTAGTTGTAATGCGAGGCCACGACCCATCCCGCGTCGGTGCTGGCGAGGGCGACGGCTTTGCCCTGTTGGGAGAGTTCGATGCGGCGGATGTCGTTGATCTGCAGGCCCGGCAGCACGGGTTTTCCGATCTGCTCCGGCTTCCGCGGTGTGCGGGCTTTCCCGCTCCAGAGGGCGAGGACGGCAAGAAGGGCGGCGGCGGCCACAAGGGCGATGAGTTTGGATGTTTTCATGGTTCAGTCAAGGTTCCTGTTTATGTGTGCTTCCGGGACGGTCAATTGCGACGGCGGCGACGGAGTCCGCCGACGAGAGACATGATGACGATCAGTGCGGGCATCAGTGCGATGTTGACGGCTTTCAGACGGACGCCGAGTTTCTCGATGTCGGCATTGAGGGTGCGCCGGAGATCCCGGAGCTGGCGGTTGGTTTTGCGGTCCTCATCCTGATAGCGGGTGATCGCCTGTTCCTGCTCGGGGGAGAGCATGAGGCGCTGGTTTCCCTGCTTGTTTTTTTGCAGTTCCGAAAGGCGGGTCCGGGTCTCCTCGAGTTTGGCCTGCAAGGATTGTTGGGTCTTGCTGTACTGCATCAGCGCCTTGGATTCGAGCTTGTCCACGACCGTGAAGGGTCGCACGGAGTTGCCGCGGGAGCGGATGGAGATCAGTTCGCTGCGGCCTGCGAGTTGCTCGGCGGCGTTGGCCAGAAAGGCGATGTTGTCATTGATGGCCTCGGTCGACTGATAGCCGAAGAAGCGCGTGACCGTGCGGACGCTCCACCCGTCCATCAGGAAGTCCGAATCGCCGATCAGCACCACCGCGCCCTCACCCGACGCGCGGGCGGCGTCCGCTGGCGCAGCCTCGACTCCGGCATCGGGGTCGGCGGGCGCGCCGTTCGGGAACGCGGTTTTGAACGTGCCGGCGAGGCGGACGGCGAGGGCGTGCTTCAGGCCGTCCGGCTTGAGCTGATTGCGGAGCATGGCGGATCCGTATTGGGCCGACATGGCGTCCACCAGGCAGGCGTTCTCCGAGGAAGAGAGCAGGGGCGTGAAGACGAGATCCTTGTCTGTATTATCGGTGAACGCACCCGCGAAGGGGAGGATCAGTTGCTGGAGCTGCGCGGTCAGGACGTCGGAGGAGGCGGTATTATTCGCGGTGAGCGAGAGGACGACGGGGTTTTCGTCGATCTGGCCGTTGCCGCCGTCGAGCCGGGTGATGGCGCTCATGTCGGCGACGAGTTTGTCTGTGTCAAAGCCGATGCCCCACGCGTCGAACAATGTGCCGAGGGTGGAGGGGCCGGGGCCGCCGGGTTGCTGCATCCCCATCATCATGTTGGGGCTTTGGGAGGTGCGAAAATCCTGGATGCTGAAGGGATCCAGACAGGCCAGAAGGTGTCCGCCGCGGAGGACGAACTGATCGATCGCGAAGAGCGTCTTGTCCGCGAGGTTTTTCGGATGCACGAGGATGAGCGTGGTGATGTCATCCGGTATCCGATCCGTTTCCGGGGGGACGGCGCGGAGTGTGTAGTCGCGCTGCAGTTCGCCAAAGGCGGCCCAGGGCGGTTCCGGCGGACGCCCGCGGCCCATCATCCGCTGCATCGGGTCGTTGTTGGAGCCGAGGACGTTGAAGGGGCTCATCACGCCAATGACCGGCTTGGCGGGCCACACCACGCGGGAGAGGGTGCGCGAGATTTCGTATTCGAGCGTTCGCTCGGTTGTGGGGGAGAAGACCGGGATCGTCTCAGTCCGGCCGTTGCAGTCGGCGACGAGGCCGAAATAGAGGGGCGGCGCGAAGGGCGCGACGGTCTGTGGCGCGACACCGAACTTCTGCGCCCACTCCTCCTCGTCCGAGTCGGGTTTGGGGTCGTACGTCTCAATGATCACCCGCCCTCCGCCCGCGAGCTCGTATTCACGCAGGAAGTCCTGCACCTGGCGCGCGTAACTCTTGAGCTGGATCGGCACGTCGTCCGATGATTTGCTGAAGTAAAACTTCAGTCGCACGTCCTGATCCAGTTTGGCGAGCAGATCACGCGACCCCTGGGAGAGGGTGAAGATCCGCTCGCGGGTGAGGTCGGCGCGCAGGCGCAGGTTGGAGATGATCACACAGAAGGCGCCGAGACTGATCAGCACGAGTGCGAGACCCGCGACGCCGGAAGAGATGCGTTTGAATGTGTTCATTACGGTTTCCTTGTCAGATGGGTTCACGCCGGACTTACGAGGCCTTCCGGTTGTCGATGACGAGATGCGCCGCAGCAAGCATGAAGATCATGACGCTGACGTAATAGGCGACATCGGCGAGGTCGATCACCCCGCGGCACAGGGCGTTGAAGTGGTAAAGCAGACTGCACGAGGCGATGGCGTCAGCCAGCCAGGGCGCCCACGAGTCAAACATCCCCGTGACCGGTTCGAAGCCCGCCAGCGTGAGGAGCAGGCAGGCGCTGAGCGCGGTGACGAAACTGATCACCTGGCTGCGGGTGAGCGCGGACGCGAACATGCCGATGGCGACACTGGCGCCAGCCAGCAGCATGGATCCGATGTAGCCCGTGGCGATCGCGCCGTAATCGGGCGATCCCAGCCAGCCGACGGTGATGATGATGGGAAAGGTGCAGACCAGCCCGATCACGATGAACGCCCACGCCGCCAGAAACTTGCCGATCAGCGTTTCGGTGAGTGTAACCGGAAAGGTCAGCAGCAATTCCAGCGTCCCGGTCCGGCGCTCTTCCGCCCAGAGGCCCATTGTCGAGGCCGGGATGAGCAGCAGGTAGACCCACGGGTGCCAGGCAAAGAAGCGGTCGAGCGACGCCTGGCGCGCCTCGTAGAACGACGAGACGCGGAACGTCAGGAAGCTCACGAGAATCAGGAAGGCGACGAGAAACACGCAGGCCACGGGCGAATTGAAATAGCCGCGGAACTCGCGCCGGAAAAGCGTCTTGATATTACGAGCGGACATGGCGGGCCTTCTCCTCTTCGGTCATCGTCAACGTGCGGAATACCTCATCCAGGCGACCGGACGGGTCTTTTGCTTTCAGTTCGGCCGGGGTGCCGTTGGCGACGAGTGTGCCGCGGGCGATGATCACCGCGCGGGTGCAGACGGCGTCCACTTCTTCGAGAATGTGCGTCGAGATGATGATGGCTTTTTCGGCCGCCATGGTGCGGATCATTTCGCGGACCACGAATTTCTGATTCGGGTCAAGGCCGTCGGTCGGTTCGTCCATGATCAGCACGGGCGGATCGTGGAGAATCGCCTGCGCGAAGCAGGTGCGCTGGCGGTAGCCTTTGGAAAGCGTCTCAATGGTCTGATGGCGCACGTCCTCCAACCGGGCCTGGATGATCGCCCGATCAATGCGGTCGCGGCATTCCGATCCGGTGTAACCCCGAATGCGGGCGGCGAAGTCGAGGAAGGCGGTGACGGTCATCGCGTGATAGCTCGGGGCGTTCTCGGGAAGATAGCCGATGCAGCGTTTGGCGCCGACGGGATCCTGCCGGATATCGCAGCCGCAGACCGCGGCGGTTCCATCGCTGGGAGCGAGAAAGCCGGTGATCATCCGCATCGTTGTGGTCTTGCCGGCGCCGTTGGGGCCGAGGAAGCCGAGCACCTCACCTTTCTGAACGGTGAAGCTTACCCCCTTGACCGCCTGAAACGCGCCGAAGCTCTTCTTCAGGTTTGTGACGGTGAGCATGTCTCTCCTTGTAGTGGTTAAAAAATCAACAATTCAAAAAGGGAGCAAAAAGTATGCCATAGGCCGAATTAAAAGGGAAGACTATGTTCTTTGATCTTGCGTTGGATTGTGCGGGTGGAGATGCCGAGTTTCTCTGCTGTGAGGGTCCGGTTGCCGCTGCAGCGGGTCAGGGTTTGTTCCAGGGCCAGCCGTTCGATGGCGGCGAGTGTCAGGTCTTCGGGGAGGGTGCAGTCGGCGGCCCGGGGGCGCGCATCGCCGGGAAGGTTGATGGCCTCGGCGCGCAGGTCGGTGCCGGTTGTGAGGAGGACCGCCGACTCGATGACGTTGCGGAGTTGGCGGACATTGCCGGGCCAGTCGTACGATTCGAGCCGGGTATAGAAGGCGGGATCAATGCGGGTGACCGTGCGGTTATGGTCGGCGGTGGCGCGGGCGATGAAACGGTCGGCGAGCGGGCGGATATCTTCGCGCCGGCGCCGGAGGGGGGGCAGCGTAATGGTGACGACATTCAACCGGTAGAGCAGGTCTTCGCGGAAGGCTCCTTCCGAGATCCGTTCGACCAGATCCTTGTTGGACGCGGAGACGAGGCGGACGTTGACCGAAAAGGGTTCGCGCCCGCCGACACGGTTGATCTCGCGTTCTTCGATGGCCCGGAGGAGTTTGACTTGGACGGCGGGCGGCGCATCGCCGATCTCGTCGAGGAAAAGCGTCCCACCGTCGGCCCGTTCGAAGGCGCCCGCATGGCGGGCGGCGGCGCCGGTGAAGGCTCCCTTCTCATGGCCAAACAATTCCGACTCCAGGAGCGACTCCGCAAAGGCGCCGCAGTTGACGGCGACGAAGGGGGCGTCGGCGCGGCGACTGTCGGCGTGGAGCGCCCGGGCGACCAGCTCTTTGCCGGTGCCGGATTCGCCCTGGATCAGGACCGTCGCGGCGGTGTCGGCCAGGGCTTCGACCTGGCCGATCACCGACCGCATGGCAGGCGACTCGGCGACCATTGTGGTGGCGGTGTAACGGGCGCGGACCGAGGCGGCGAGCGACGACACTTCGCGGCGCAGGCGGCTGGTTTCGGCGGCGCGGCGGAGCTTGCTCTGGATGTCGTCAAGATCAAGCGGTTTGGTCACGTAGTCATAGGCGCCGGCCCGCATGGCGTTGACGGATGATTCGACCGAGCCGTAGGCGGTCATGACAATCACGGGGATGGCGGCATTGATTCGCTTGATCCGCTCCAACAGCTCGATGCCGTTGAAATCGGGGAGCACGAGATCGGTGAGCACGAGGTCGGGCGTCCGCTCACGAAAAGACTCGAGACCTCGCGTCGCCGTCTTTGTGTGTACGGTCGTGAAACCGGCATCTTCCGCAGCGTCGATCATGGAGCGGGCGCCGTCGGGGTCATCTTCAACAATCAGAATCACAGGTTTCATGAGGCGCCCTCCGGGCAAGCCGGGAGGGTGATCCGGAAAACCGAACCGCCGCCCTCCCGCGGCAGCGCGACGATTTCCCCGCCGCATTTGCGCAGTGCGGTGCGGGCGAGGAAGAGTCCCAGGCCCGTTCCCTCCGGGCGGGTCGAAACGAACATCTCAAAGATGCGCTCGCGGTCGCGCGGTGGCACGCCGGGGCCGCGATCGGCGATATCCAGACGGATCGACAGCTCCCCGGCAACGCCCGCGCAGGCCACCTCGACGGGGGCGCCGCGCGGCGAGAACTGCACGGCGTTGGTGAGGACGTTCAGCACGGCGCGGCGTAGCGCGAAGGGCGCGGCGCGGACGCAGAGGGGGTCGGTCATCCGGGACACGTCGAGGGTGACGTTCGCCGCTTCAAGCCGCGGCGCGAGCGTCTCGACGCACGCGTGAATACAGTCTGCCAGATTGACCGCCTCGAGCGTTTCGCGTTCGGGCCTGGCCAGGTAGAGAAACTCCTTGAAAACCTGGTCCATCCGATCGACGGTGCGTCCGATGCGGCCCGCCAGCTCGGTCAGTCGATCAAGGCGGGGTCCGTCTTCGCGACCCGCCTCGCGGGTGAGCATCTGGGCGTCGAGCCGCACCGAAGACATCGGATTGCGAAAGTCGTGAACAATGCCGTTGGCCAGCACCCCCGAGAAGGCGAGGTGCTCTTCGCGTCGGGCACGGGCCTGGCGGGCGAGATCGTGGCGGACGACGGTGATTACCAGCAGGAGGCAGATGCCGAACGCGGCGGCGACGGCCCCCGCTGAAAATCGAAGGAGGGTGCGGATCGAACGCGATGCGGTCAACCCGGTCGCGTCGACCGCCGCGGCGTCGAGGCCGACTTCGACCGTCGCTTCGGTCCCGTCGGGAAGGGTGACCGTGCGCGTGAAGACCATTACGGGCGTCGCCGTTCCGGGTCCGGTCGGGATGTTCAAGGTCGAGACCGATGTGGGTGAAGGGCCGGTGTCCGGCGGACGCGAAGGCTGGTCCGGAAGCTGCCGGTGAAAAACGGTTTCGCCGTTGTGCGTGATCGACACAAACTCCAGATTGTCTTGTGCCGCGTGCAGGCCCTTGACATGCGCGTCGAACAGGCGCCAGTCCGCAGGTGTCAGGTGGGCGCCGCTCACCAAGGTTCCCGCGTCGGACAGCAGGTCCGTCAGTCGCTCCCCCTGGGCCAGCACCGAACGGGTCGCGTCAATATGCGCCAACCGCTCCTGAAATCGGTGAAGCCAGACGAGACCCAGGCCGGCCGCCAGGGCCGCAAGTGCGAGAATAGCCGAAGCTTGCAACGCCAGGGAAGGGCGGCAAGGCAGTCTCATTCCGTTTTCGCGTGTCAGGTCCATGCGTGTCTGTTGTTCAGCAAGGGGTGTGCCGGGTCGTGTTACGAGCCAGAAAGGCAGCCTCAGCGTTGAAAGAGAGTATACATGCGACAGATTGTCGTGTCGATATCGGACATTTTGTCGCGGTAATGGGCGCCTGGTAATTCCGTTGAGATCATGGCATGATGGGGATAACGTGTGTGGGTGTGTGGGTGAAAGGGTGAGTGGGTGTGTGGGGAATGGCGTTTACTTAAGGGGCTATTGCCATCTTAATCTTAATCTTAATCTTAATCCTAATCTTAATCTTAATCTTAATCTTAATCTCCTGGTGGAGAACGGATTACGATTACGATTAGGATTAGGATTATGATCGGAAGCATCGCTTAAGTAAGCGCCATTCCCCACATACCCACACCCACATACTTTTTTTACGCACCACCTTGCAGGTTTTGGGTGCCGTCCGCTGGCACATTACCTGCTTATTTCCTGGTGACAGCGCATGCGGACGATGCGCTGCGAAAGGGTGTATTGTGAAACGGTTGGCGGGCGGGAATCTCTGGTTGTGGGCTGATCGTCTTCTGGTGGTCGGCATTGTGACCTTGGCCGTGCTTCTGCTTGTGGCGGCATTTTCGGAACGGCTCGGCACGCCGCGTGAGCGTGCGAGCGGCTCGGGGGAAGCCTGCGCGGGTGCCCCTGTGCCCGGGGAGCGAACGAGGCCGGCAAATCGTGCGGTGGCTGTTTCCAGGGGCGGTGAATGGGTCGCCTACGGAGGTACGGCGGCGGCTCGGGGTGACCGGCGGCTCGCGTGGGCCGAACAAGGCGTGGCGCGGGGTGAGTGGCTTCAGGCTCCTGCGGCGCCCGGGGTCAACATGGAGGAGACGGATGGCGGATACCGTGTGACCTGTCTGCTTCCAGGGGTGGAAAAGGGAGACATGGATTTGAATCTCACCGGCGATGTGCTCTCGATCCGGTCGGGACTGGGTACGGACAAAACAGCACGCATCCGGATCCGGTTGCCTGGAGGAGGGAAGAAGCAGATTAGCCAGAGCGTCTTCAGCAACGGGTGGATGCAGGTCTCGATTATCCAGTGAGGCGCTTGCAAAACCTCCGGTTTGTGCAAGCGGAGGGTTCAGGGTTCGGGGTTCAGGAGGCGTTCTCGGCCTGAACCCTGGCATCCTGAACCCTGAAATAGATATTCCAACGCTTTAGGTTGACTACCGGCATGACATGAAACCGGCTGTCGCGCGTGAACAGGCCGTCGGCCACCAGGGCGTGCAAGTTCGGGTGGAAATCGAGATACTCGCCGAAGGTGTGGATGCACATGACGATACCGGGCAAGCCGTCGGGCTGGTTGAGCGTGGGACGGACGGAAGGCCCGTCCCGGAGGCGCTAAGTTAAGGGGCTATTGCCATCTTAATCGTAATCCTAATCTTGATCTTAATCGACTGGTGGAGAACGGATTACGATTACGATTAGGATTATGATCGGACGCATCGCTTAACTTAGCGCCATTCATCCCTGTCCCTTGTCGGGCCTCTCATAATCGGACTCACCCTTGGTCCGACGTCCCGTAAGCCGGGGTTTGTCCTTCGGCGACCCGGCCAGCGGCGGCCATTTGCTTCCGATGGCACGGTTCGTAAAAGACTTTGCGGCCGGTCCATCGCTCGAAGATGGTCTTCTGCATTCCCGCAGATCCATTCCGCGCATTCTGCCACTCGATCACGAGTTGCGCTCGCGACTTCCGCACCTCTTCCACAATGGGGTCCTTCCACATGGTCTTACTCCTCCGCCGGCATCATCGCATCCGGCGTGCAGATAATCGGCATCCACAGGTCCGCAATCTTGCAGAACACCGTCTGCTTCATAACCCGCCTTCTGCATGCGTCTTCAAATCGGCGAGGTCGTCGCCCTGTGTCCAGTGGTCAGGGTAGTCGTTGAGGAAGCCGAGGTAGCGGCCATCAGATTCCTTAAGCCGAGGTAGCGGCCATCAGATTCCTTCCAGTGCGTGAACCGTGCTTTCATGGTAGAAGTATCCCATTTTCGGTGGCAGTTGGCGAGTCATTTTTGCCAAGGCGGCTGCAAAAAAGAGTCCCTGCTCGATTCTTTAACCTAAAACCGGCAGTTGATTCACCACAAAGAGCGCAAAGAGCACAAAGAAAGACGGTTATGCAGTTGCACGTCCACACCCATCTGGTGTCGAGGCGCAGTTATGTAAGCCGTTCTCTTGCCAGCCTCACAGTCTCACAGTCTTCTGCCCTTTTTAGGTTCAATCCACGGTGATGCCAAGGAGGGAGAGGAGGCGGTCGAGGTCGTCGTTGTCGTAGAAGTCGATTTCGATGCAGCCCTTGGCCCGTTTGCCGTTGGCATAGGTCTGGCTGGAGGTGAGCCGCACATGGGTCCCAAAATGGCGGTTCATGCGGTCCGCGAGATCCTTGAGGTGGGCGTCGGGCATGTCGGGTTTTGGCAGTCGCGCGAGGGCGTCGGCGTTCTGGGCGTTTTTGCGCCGGATGACGTGGCGCTCCAGGCTGCGGACGGTCATCCCCTCGGTCACGCACTTGTGGGAGAGGAGGGTCTGCTCGGAGGGATCCGTCACGCCGAGGAGGACTTTGGCGTGTCCGGTGGAGATGAGATTCGAGGAGAGGAGCTGTTTGACTTCGTCGGGGAGGTCGAGGAGGCGCAGGGCGTTGGCGACGGATGGACGCGACTTGCCGACGCGGTCGGCGACCTCCTGCTGGGTGAGGGTGAACGTCTCGACGAGGGTGTGGTACCCCTCGGCCTCTTCGATGACATTGAGGTCTTCGCGCTGGATGTTTTCGATGACGGCCATCTCGGCGGCGTCGCGGTCGGCCGCGTCAAGGACGATCACCGGCACGCGTGCGAGTCCCGCTTCGATCGCCGCGCGCAGACGGCGCTCGCCGGCGATCAGTTCGAACCCGCCGGTTGGCGATTTGCGGCAAATGAGGGGCTGAATCACGCCGTGGGCCCTGATCGAGTCGGCGAGTTCGCGCAGCGCCTCGTGGTCGAAGACGGAGCGGGGCTGCCATGGGCAGCGCGCGATTTCTCCCACCGGGAGGGTCAGGACGGCTTGCTGGCCGGGCTGGAGAGTTATGGGGGAGGGGGCTGCGGGCGGCGGGGGCTGCGAGGCAGACGCCGGGGTCGCTTGTTCTGCAGACGGGTGCGGCGCGTGTGTGGCGTCATCCGCCACCGGGGCCGTGCTGATGAGCGCACCCAGGCCGCGGCCCAGGCCGTGGCGTCCTTTGGCGGCGGCGGATGCGGTCGGTTTCTTGAGCGGCGGCGCGGATTTCTTTTTGCTCACGGGTAGTTTCCTGGACGGTTGAGACCGAGGGTTTCATCACAGTGGCACATCAGATTCATATTCTGCATCGCCGATCCAGCCTGGCCCTTCATCAGATTGTCGATGTACGAGACAATCCGCAGGCGATTGGTCCGGGGGTCGACACTGACGACCAGATTGCAGAAATTCGTGCCGCGGACATGGAACGTGCCGATCGCCGCCGTACTGGGGAAAATGCGGACAAAGGGGCTTCCCGCGTAGAAGGCGCGGTAGCAGTCGATCGCCTGCTCTTCGGTGAGCGGGGAGGCCAGCGTGCCGTAGAGGGTGGACATGATGCCGCGGCAGATGGGTGCCACGTGCGTGGTGAAGGTGACGCGCATCTCGCGGCCCGCGAGGAGCGAGAGTTCGCGCTCGACCTCGCAGACGTGTTGGTGACCGGCGAGCTTGTAGGCGTTCATCTGCTCGTAGCGGGCCGGGTAGTGGAAGGTGGCCGCGACCTTCTTGCCGGCTCCGGAGACCCCGGTGGTGCAGTCGCAGATGAGGCTTTGGGGATCGACTAGACCGGCCTTTGCGGCGGGTGCGAGACCGAGGATGCAACTCGTCGCAAAGCATCCGGGATTGCCCACGATCCGGGCGTTGCGGATCGTGTCGCGGTGGAGCTCGGCCAGGCCGTAGGCGTTGCCTCCGAGAAGATCGGGCGCGGCATGCACGGGGTTGCGGCCGATGCGGGTGGCATAATCGGCATAGGCTTCGGGCGTCGTAAAGCGGAAATCACCGCTGTAATCGATGACCTTGGAACCTCTGGCGAGATCGGCGCGGGCGAGGGTCATGCCGACGCCGTCCGGTGTCGAGTAGAAAACGACATCCGTCGGCTCGGACGCCGCCGGATCATCGGGCGCTCGGATGGGAAGGTCGCAGAAGCCGGTCAGATGGGGATAGACGGCGCTGATGGGTTTGCCGACGTCTTCGAGATCGACCATCGTGACCAGTTTGGCCTCGGGGTGATTCATCACCAATTCCGTGATGCCGACTCCGCCATAGCCAGTGGCGCCGATAATTTTGACCGAAATCATGGGGTTAATCGCCTTAAACGGGTTTTGTCTGCCTGATGTGAGGATAAAAAAAGCTGTAAGTCCGCTCTTCCCATCCGTTCAATTCGTGTTAATATGACGTCTAACCGCCGGTCTTGTCAAGTGTGAGTCTGGGAAAGCTATTTCATGCGCATCGAATCGGTTGACTTTTTTGTTGCGGGAAGCGGCATTGCGGGGTTGTCCGCTGCGCTGCAGGTAGCGGATCGCGGCCGCGTATTGCTGGCAACCAAGAAGGAATCGGCCGAAAGCAACAGTAATTACGCGCAAGGCGGCATCGCCTGCGTCCTGGAACCGGGAGACACGTTCGAACAGCATATCGCCGACACGCTCGATGCGGGCGCGGGGTTGTGCGACGAAACGGTGGTGCGGCGGATCGTCGCGGACGGCCCGGCCCGGATTGCCGATCTCGAGCGGTGGGGCGTGCGCTTCAGTGAAAGCCCCGAGAGTGTCAGCGGCTATGACCTGGGGCGCGAGGGAGGCCATACGCAGCGGCGTGTGTTGCACGCGGGAGACATTACCGGCCGGCGCGTGGAAAGCGTGCTGCTGGAGCGCGTGCTGGCGCATCCCCATATTGTTGTCCGCGAACGGACGGTGGTGATCGACGCCATCACGACACGCTGGCTCGGGCTGGCCGGGCCTAATCGATGCATCGGTGCCTATCTGTTGGACGAGGCGTCCGGGGAGATCAGCGCGGTCCGGGCGCCGTGGACGATCCTGGCGACCGGCGGTTGCGGCAGGGTCTACCTCTACACGAGCAACCCCGATATCGCGACGGGCGACGGGATCGCGATCGCCTGGCGGGCTGGCGCGGACATCGCCAACATGGAGTTTATCCAGTTTCATCCGACCTGCCTCTACCATCCGCAGGCCAAAAACTTTCTCATCAGCGAGGCGGTTCGGGGCGAGGGCGCCGAGTTGGTGGATCGCGACGGCCAGCCCTTTATGCTGAAGTACGACCCGCGCGGGGCCCTGGCGCCTCGCGACATTGTGGCGCGTGCGATCGATGCCGAAATGAAGCGGTCCGCCGCTCCCTACTGCTGTCTGGATATCCGGAACAAGCCCCGGGCGTTCATCGAGGAACGGTTCCCCACGATTTTTGCGACTGCGCTGCGCTTTGGCATCAACATGGCCACCGATCTGGTGCCGGTGGTTCCCGCGGCCCATTACTGCTGTGGCGGCATCAAGGCGACGGTTGCGGGAGAGACGACGCTTCCGGGGCTGTTGGCCGTGGGCGAGTGCGCCTGTACCGGCCTGCACGGCGCCAATCGGCTCGCCAGCAACTCCCTGCTGGAGGCGCTGGTCTGTGCCCATGCCCTGGCCGATCACATCGGCCGTGAGCAGCCCGGGCGGATCGACATGGCGATCCCCGATTGGCAGTATGGGGACGCGGTGGTGAGCGACGAGCAGGTGGTGGTGTCGCACAACTGGAACGAAGTCAGGACCTGCATGTGGGACTATGTCGGGATCGTGCGCACCGGCAAGCGGCTCGAACGGGCGTTGCGGCGCATCGCCAACCTGCGCCGCGAGATCCGCCAGTATTATTTTGAATACTGGGTTACGCCCGACACGCTCGAATTGCGCAATATCGCCGATGTGGCGGCGCTGATCATCCGGAGTGCGGCCCACCGCCGGGAGAGCCGGGGCCTGCACTACACGCTGGATTATCCGGAACGAAGCGAGACCGTGAGGCCGACGGTGATCGCCGGACGCCGCATCCATACGCCGTCCGCCGGGACACAGTACGCATCCGTTCATGCGGCACGAGAAAGGCACACGCGATGAAGCTGTATCAAATCAGCGCCCTTGTGGCGGGACTGGCCTATGCGGCCTTTCTGATGGTGTTCTGCGTTTCCGACTCCCTTCACGCGGGGCTGCCGACCGAAATGGGCGGTCTCGTGCTGCGGCTGGATCCGCAGACCATGGCGCTTCATCAAGTGTGGCTGTTGAGCGCGCGCTCCGCGGTCGCGCTCAAACTGGCTGATCCCATCGCCACGATCAACGCGCTGAGCGCGTTGTGCGCCGGCGCGGGTCTGTGCGTGCTGCTGGTGGTCTTCCGGCGTCTGCTGGCTTGCGGCATGAGCCGGCTCGACGTCTCCACGCTTTTTCTGCAGGGGGGCGACGATCCCGACAACCCCGTGCCGCAGATCGAAAACGCCCATGCGGCGATGTCCCTGCTGTACGGGGAGTTCTCCCGCCGGGAGCGGGTGGCACTGACGCTGGGGACACTGGGAGCGGGATTGGTATATGCCTTCAGCGCGCCGTTGTGGATCACGGCGACGCGGGCCGGCCCGCAGGCTTTCGATGCGCTGTTGCTACTGGTCGCAATTTGGCTGACCACGTCGTTTTGTTTGCGGCCCTCGCTGAGGGGCGCGTGCCTGGTGAGTGCGGTGGCCGGAGTCGGCATGGCGGAAAGCCCGGTCTTTGTCGCCGTGGCGATCGCGCTGATCTTTTTTTATTTCCGCGCCATTATTCACTTTGAACTGCCGTTCCAACGCTTTTTTGTGGCGGCCATGGTCAGCGCAGGCGTCGGCTTCACGGTGCAGCTTGTCCTCGCCGCGCTGTTGCTGCGGGAATCGCTCGGCATGGTGATTCCGCTGACGCGTGTGATTCGCGCCATGACCGAGGGCCACCTCGCTGCGGTTCAGGCTATCGGATTTTCGCCGCATTGGATGTGGATGATGCTGTGGGCCGGCATTCCCTTCATTCTGGCGTTGTGCCTCTCGTTGAGCAATCAGCTTGAAACCCGATTGGGCGCCATCGCGTTGCTGATATTGGGTACGGGAGCCCTGGGTGTGGTGTTGCTCAATTTCCCGTATACGCCCGGTTCCGGTTGGCGCGGGCGTGGCGAGGTGTCGCTCATCGCCGCGCTGGTGATCGTGTTTGCGGCGGGGTATTTCATCAGCCGGTGGTGTTTGGTCGCCACCGTTGCCCATCCGCGCGGGGAAGAAGTGGATGCCGACGAAGGGGCGGCGGCGGATAACGAAGGGATCGTCGGCTGGCTTGCCCTGCGCGTGGTCGGCGCGGGCGGGTTGGTTCTGACCCTGGCGCTCGCCGTGGTACAGCCTGTCCTGAATTGGGAGCTGGCCAGCCCCATCCGGATGCACGGCTATACGGTCACGGATGGCATTGGGGCGGATACCTCGGGGAGGGAACTGGATCAATCCGACGCGTTTGTCATCTCCCCTGAGGCCGATGCAGTTGCGCTGGCGCGGTCGGCCATGGACCTCCTGGATCAGGGACGTGTTGACGAGGTCGTACGGATCGTGTTGCCCCGGTTGGCCAGAATGAAGCCGGCATTGGATCGCGACCGGATGGATCTGCTGCGGGCGCGCGCGCTGCTGGCACGCGGCGGCCGTAATCTCGATTCGGCCCGCATTCTGTTGTTGCGTCTGCTGCCGCGGCGGCTTCCCGAGCAGGACCGTATTGGGGAATGGATGCTGGAGGTGGGCCTCTCCAAACAGGATTGGAGCATGGTGGAGCGCGACTGCCAGACGATCCTCAAGGTCAATCCGCTGCATGTGCGCGCGAACGAAGTCCTGGGACGTGCGCTCCTGAAGCGGGCGTCTCTGCGCATGGCCGTCATCCACCTGTCCCAGACGCTGACGTTCGTGACGAACGGGCCAATTCTGACGGCGATGGGCGAGGCCTATCTGGGGACCGACCAGGAGGAACTGGCCCGCGAAGCCCTGGAGGCGGCCATCAGACAGCCCGATGTGTCCGGCGACGCGTATCTTCTCCTCGCGCAGGTGTTGGTGAAGCAGGGACAGACCGAAGCGTTGATCGAGCTGGTCCGGGACACGCCGACCGCGTTTCGCTCACCCGCGTTGTACCTGGTGTTGGCCGTGCAGTTGCAGTCCAGCGGTCAGGCGCGCGCCTGCCGCCAGATTCTCGATCTCATGAACACCCGCCGCGAACAGATGAACGTCCGCCAAATCCGTCAATTGGATGAGCTGTTGCGTCAGACGGCGGATGCCGATTGATACGCGCATTCGCCGATGAGCATGCCCTTGCCGCGGAAGATCAGCTCAAAATCGGTCTGCTCTTCGGGCTTGCGGGGGATCGGCGTGACCTCTTGGAAACGCGCATCCTGCGCGAACGCCTTGCGGATCGCCTCGAAATAATCGAGATGGTCGGTGGCGATCTGCACCGTGCCGCCGGGTTGCAGCCGGTCGTGAAGCATGTCGAGGAAGTCCGGTGAGAAGAGTCGCCGCTTGTGGTGGCGTCGTTTCGGCCAGGGGTCGGGGAAATGGATGTAGACAGTGCGGATGCGTTTGGGCGGCAGGAGGAATTGAAGCGCGTAAAACGCCTCCAGGCGGAGGATGCGGACATGGGTCAGTCGGTGGCGCCGGAGCTTGCTGTCGATCTTGCGGACGCGCCCCAGCATCCGTTCGATGGCGATGTAGCACACGTCCGGGTTGGCCAATGCCCGCGCCAGCAGGAAGCGTCCCTTTCCCGCGCCCACATCCACCTCCAGCGGCATGCCGGGCGGGAAGATCGTGTCAATGGGGAGCGGCTCGGTGATCGAGGTGGGCGTGAGGATGAAGGTTTCCATTAATCGATCTGCCCGTGCCGCAGTCCCAGCGGCAGGGGAGCGGGCTGCTCGCACGGTGAGTGGATCGCGACGGCCTTGCCCGAGATCGAGGCGCGTTCAAAGGCGAGCATCACGTCAAGCACGTGCATCGCCATCTCGCCCGAGGCGCGGTGGCGACGCTTGCCCACGAGGGCGGCGGCCAGGTCGGCGACGCCGATGCCGCGGCTGTTTTCGGCGTAGCCGTGGGAAAGCGGCACATCCATCCACTGCGCGGTGTCGTGGCGCTTGACGCGGACGGGGCCGCCAAAGCCGTTCGGATCGGGAACGGCGAGCGAGCCCTCGGTGCCGTAGATCTCGATGCAGGGCATGGTGTGGCCCCAGATATCAAAGCTCGTGACGATCGTGCCCACCGCGCCGTTGGCGAAGTCCAGGATGCCCGCGATATGCGTGGGGGTCTCGACCTTCACGACCTTGCCGAATTTGGGCTGGCTGGTGATGGTGCGGGTGGGGAAGGTCGTGCGCGCCGAGCCGGTGACGCGCGCGATCGGGCCGATCAGGTTGACCAGGGCGGTCAGGTAGTAAGGCCCCATGTCGAGCATCGGCCCGCCGCCGCGCTCGTAATAAAACTCCGGCGACGGATGCCAGGTCTCGTGGCCGTGGCACTGCATGAACGCGTTCGCCGCAATGGGCTTGCCGATCCAGCCGTCATCGATCAGCTTGCGACAGGTCTGGATGCCGCCGCCGAGAAACGTGTCGGGGGCGGAGCCGACGCGGACGCCCGCTTTGCGGGCGGCCTGCATGATCGCGGCGCCCTCCTTGAGGGAAATTCCCAGCGGCTTCTCGCCGTGCACATGTTTGCCGGCGCGGATGGCAGCCAGCGCGACGGCGGCATGCGCCTTGGGGACCGTGAGATTAAGGACAATCGCGACATCGGGATCCGCGAGAAGCGCCTTGACCGAACAGGCTTTGGGCACGCCGAATTCGGCGGCTTTCGCCTCCGCGCGCTCGGGCAGCAAATCGGCGCAGGCGATCACATTGATGTTCGTGAAGGTCTGCACCAAGTTCTTGAAATAAATGTCGCAAATTGCGCCGCAACCGATAATACCAACGTTGACTTTTTTGGCCATGGGGGTTCTCCCGGGTTTTGAAAACGGGCCACATGGTGGCATGCCGGCCGCCAAAAGTCAATACCCCTCCAGCAGCGACTGTACGTCATCCCACGAGAGGGCGTTGAGAAAGGCTTGGTCGGTTGTGCCGATCGTCGCGTCGATGACCGCCTGTTTCTTTTTCTGCATGGCGAGAACCTTCTCTTCGACCGTGTGTTCGGCGATGAGCTTGATGCTGTAGACGGTTTTCTTCTGCCCGATGCGATGGGCGCGATCGGTGGCCTGGTCCTCGACGGCGGGATTCCACCACGGATCGAAATGGACGACCATGTCGGCGCCGGTCAGATTCAGACCGGTGCCGCCCGCCTTGAGGCTGATGAGAAAGAGCGGGATGGCAGGATTCTGATTGAAGCGGTGGACCTGCTCCATACGGTCGTGTGTCTGGCCGTCAAGGTAGCAGTAGGCGAGCCCGCGCGTATCGAGTTCCGCGCGTATGATCCGCAGCATCGAGACGAATTGGCTGAAGACCAGAATGCGGTGTCCGCCGTCGAGCGCCTCGTCGAGCAGTTCGAAGAACTGGTCGAGCTTGGCTGATGGCGCCTCCGCCTTCCGGACCAGCTCATCGGATTTGAGCAGCCCGAGGTGGCAGCAGACCTGGCGCAGGCGCAGCAGGATCGCCAGGATCTCCATGCGGCAGCGGCCGAACCCCTTTTCGCGGACCATGTCTCCGATTTTTCGCCGGGAGTCCTGCAACAGCGTGTTGTAGACCTGCTGTTGGTCGGGGGTTAGAATGCAGTACGACACCTTTTCGATCTTGTCGGGGAGGTCTTTGGCGACGTCCTTCTTGAGGCGTCGGAGGAGGAAGGGGTGGAGCTTGCGGCGGAGTTTGAGCTGCGCCTGCCCGCCCGATTCCCCGCCCTGGCCGATCGGTGCCTCGTAGTTCGCGTGGAAGGTGTCGTATTCGCCGAGGTAGCCGGGCATCAGGAAGTCCATGATCGACCACAGGTCGGCGACCGAGTTTTCGACCGGCGTGCCGGTGAGCACCAGCTTGTTGGCCGCCCGGATCTGCTTGGCGGCAACGGCGTTCTGTGTGGAGCGGTTCTTGATGTGCTGGGCCTCGTCGAGGACGGCCACGGAAAAGCGATGGTTGGCGTAGCACGCCTCGAGATCGCGGCGGAGCAGCGCGTAGGAGGTGATCACCAGGTCGTGATCCGGGATCTGGTCAAACAGCGCATGGCGCGCGGGGCCGTTGAGCACGAGTCGCCGCAGACGCGGGACGAAGCGTTCGGCCTCGCGGTTCCAGTTTTCGACCAGGCTGGTCGGGCAGACGATCAGAGCCGGCGTCCCCCGGACATCGGCCGCAGCGCGTTCCAGGTTGATCCAGACGAGCGTCTGCAGGGTTTTGCCGAGTCCCATCTCGTCGGCGAGCAGTCCGTTGAATCCCGACGTTTCCAAGAACCGGAGCCAGTAGACGCCCTGTTTCTGGTAATCGCGCAGGGTCTGTTCGAGGGTGTCGTCGCCCAGCGGAAAGGGGGTGAGCTTCAGATCGCGGTTTTGCTGCCGCACGGCGGTGCGCCAGTTGGGCGGATCCTCCACGTCAATGCCGTCGATGGCGGCCAGCGAGGACTGGACGAACGGCGCGTAGACGGTGGGCAGGCGGAAGGTACCGGGCCGACTGCCGTCGCGCGCACGGCAATCGCTGAAGACGTCGCGCATCGACTCGATGGCCGCACGGTCGATCAGGACGTTTTGGCCGTCGCGCTCGATGTACGACTCACGGCGGTTCAGCGCGCGCTGGATGTCGGCGGATGTCAGCGCCGGCCCTCCGGCACATTCGAAATCCATCTCGACCTCGAACCAGTCCGTGCCGGATGATGCCCCGATCCGGACGACCGGCGTGACCATCGGCATCGCCTCGTAGAAACCCGCCACGCGGCCTTCGGTCGTGATCTTCCATCCCCGGCGGCGCAAGGCGGGCAGGTCGCTGCCCAGGAAGTTAAGCACGGCGCGGGTGCCCATGATCGGTTCAAGATGGTCGCCCTGGTCTCCGGCAAAACCGATTGTGTTAAGGTGCTGAACGGCCTGAACTTCCGCCTCGGGGTTGCGGCCACAATAGTGGAGCAGATCTTCAGGATCGGGCACCGAGAAAGATCCCGCCGTGTCGGGGCCTGCGGCGGCGAAGGCGGTCTCGCCGTAGGCGGCTCGCAGGTCGACCGCGACCGAGGCGGGGCTGCCGCGCACCCCGAGGTGGAAGACGGGTCGGCCGCAGGATGTGGTGAACAGGTCTGGATCAATCTCGCAGATCACGGGAACGGACTGGCGCAACAGGGGGAGCTCGACTTCAAGAAAACGGAGCACGTCGGCGCGTGGAATGGCCACCGGCTCCGGGTGCCGATACAGGTCGTGGTAGGGGAGGGGGAGCGTCTGCTTCAACGGCCAGAGGGAGCCGTTGGCCAGCGCCCAGCTTTTCCGGTTGTGGGCCAGATAGGTTGGGAAGACGGTCGGAGC
>Ga0268276_1000752_pt1 | contig 35684 bp, 30 predicted proteins | sample saktaG_4_FD_190145 | JGI IMG/M metagenome (GOLD analysis project Ga0268276, IMG submission 190145) | Saline water microbial communities from Sakinaw Lake, British Columbia, Canada - sak_2010_1_5_45m | ecosystem: Environmental > Aquatic > Non-marine Saline and Alkaline > Saline ...
CTCGTCAAAAGAAGAAACTCCAGACTGGTATATCCACTTCATGATCTGACGCGTCCGGTATTTTTCTTTTCCAAGGTGGAAAATAAAGCCCTCAATCTCTTCAAGAGACATGTTGCTCAGATCTGGTTTATCACTTTGATTTTTCATGCAGTTTTTTTGGATAACATTTATGAACTGTGTGGTGTTGCCTGCCGCGATATAAGTATAAAATAGCTGATAAAAACAACTGTGTAAATGCTATCACTAAGAGGGAGGACTCGCAAGGATTATTCATAATTATTCAAGTCAGGTTGTTAAAGAAAGATCTTTTGTGGTAGTGAGAACAGTGAAATTGCACAGGTTGAAAGAGAGGAATAACAGGTGAAAAATCTTACACCGGCTATGAGGCAGTATCTCGAGATAAAGGAAGCTCACAGGGATTGTATCATCTTTTTCAGGATGGGAGATTTTTATGAGATGTTCTTCGAGGATGCCGTGGTTGCTTCCAAGGTGTTGGAGATTACGCTGACATCCAGGAACAAGGGCAGGGAAGACGCTATTCCACTGTGCGGGGTGCCCTGGCATGCGGCTTCGTCTTATATATCAAAGCTCATTGAAAATGGGTACAAGGTTGCTGTCTGCGAGCAGATGGAGGACCCGAAGAATGTGAAGGGAATAGTAAAAAGAGAGGTTGTGCGCATCGTAACGCCGGGACTGGTTGTCGATTCCGACAATCTCTCCGCCAAGGAGAATAATTTTCTGGGGGGTATTTCTGCTCTGGACGGCGCTTTCGGTCTCGCTTTTGTAGACATCTCGACGGGCGAGTTTCGTGTTACAGAGTCCGATGACAAAGAGGCCTTCCTCGATGAGATGGCGGGACTTGATTTAAAGGAAATGGTTATATGTGAAGAGTTGAAGGAAAGCGAACTTATGGGGGCATTTGCGGAACGGACCGGCGACTGCAGCATAAATTATCTTCCTTCCGATTATTTCTCGGTGGATGGCGCATCGGGTCTTATAGAGGAATTCTTCAGTGAAAAGAGAGAAGTCGATTTTAACGGACATCCGGCGATGACGGGAGCGGTGGGAGCGGTTTTGCGGTATGTGAAGGAGACACAGAAGGAAAGACTTAATCATATCAATTACGTCTTGTGGTACGATATAAAAAATTATCTGGTATTGGATGACACGGCAAAGAAAAATCTTGAACTGTTTTCCACCATACAAGGGGGTAGAAAACGCGGTTCCCTGTTCCATGTCCTTGACGAGACAACCACTGCCATGGGTGGAAGAAAACTTCGCTGGTGGCTTAATTACCCCCTTGTGGATCCGGACAAAATCAGAACAAGGCTCGCCGCTGTTTCGGAGATTAAGAGTAATCACCTTCTTAGAGAAAACCTGCGCGCGTCTCTTTCCGGAATCTATGATCTTGAGCGTCTGGGCAGCAGGGTTTCCATGGGCGTCGCGAATGGAAGAGATCTGCTCGCCCTTGGGAGATCGCTCCGGCTGATACCTGCCATAAAGGAGGTCATCTCGGGGCTGGAATCCTCTCTGATATCCGCTATCCTTAATGAACTCGATGATATGCCGGATGTGGCGGATCTGATAGGACGCGCTATAGTGGACGATCCTCCGGTGACCATCCGCGATGGTTACGTGATCAAAAAGGGGTATGACGATGAGCTGGATAAACTCATATCGCTTGGCACGGATGGTAAAAAATGGATTGCCGCCATGGAGGACAGGGAGCGGGAGAAGACAGGCATAGGCAGCCTCAAGGTGGGCTTCAATAATGTGTTCGGGTATTACATAGAGGTGACCAGGGCGAAGGGCGACATGGTTCCCGATGGCTATGTCAGGAAGCAGACGCTGGTCAACGCGGAACGGTATATCAATCAGGAACTGAAGGAATATGAAATCCTTGTCCTGGGCGCGGAGGAACGCAGGAAGAAGCGGGAATACGAATTATTTATAGAGATAAGGGAAAGAATAGCATGCGAGATAAGAAGGATACAACGGACAGCCGCGCGCCTTGCGGATCTCGATGCAGTAGCCTCTCTGGCCGAGGTGGCAGAGATGTATAACTACTGTTGCCCGCGCGTGAATGATGAGAATCTGATAGATATAAAAGGGGGGAGACATCCCGTTGTGGAGAGGATGAATCCGGATGGCGGCTTCGTGCCCAATGGTACTCTTCTGGACCGCAATGGCAACCGTTTTCTCGTTATCACAGGACCCAATATGGCCGGCAAATCAACCTATATACGCCAGACGGCGGTAATTGTTCTAATGGCGCAAATGGGGAGTTTTGTCCCGGCTGATGAGGCAGAAATAGGCATAGTTGACAGGATCTTTACCAGGGTTGGGGCCGGGGACAGTCTGTCAGGTGGACAGAGTACCTTTATGGTGGAGATGACAGAGGTGGCCAGTATTCTGGAAAATTCATCTTCAAGAAGTTTGATACTTCTGGATGAAGTGGGAAGGGGCACGAGCACATTTGACGGCCTCAGTATAGCCTGGGCGGTGGCAGAATATATACATGATCCGGATAAGCTCGGGGCGCGAACACTCTTCGCGACGCACTACCACGAGCTGACGGATCTCGCGAGAACCATGAATGGGGTCAGGAACCTGAGTATCGCGGTTAAGGAGTGGGGTGACAGGGTTATCTTCCTGCGCACCATTGTTGAAGGGGGGACTAACAGGAGCTACGGTATCGAGGTTGCCCGTCTCGCGGGAGTTCCCGAAGATGTTATATCAAGAGCAAGAGAAGTCTTGAGAAACCTGGAAAAGGGTGAACTGGACGAGATAGGCCTGCCGAGAATCGCCCGGGGGAAGGCATCGCGGAAGGGTGGCAATGCCGGGCAGATGGACCTCTTCGCCGGTGAAAAAAGTCGCCTGATTAATGAACTGAAAGAGCTTGACGTGCTGAATATGACCCCCATGGAAGCCCTTGGCAGAATAATAGAATGGCAGAAAATGGTGAAGGACTGACGGAGTTCCGGATCGAATTGAACAGCGAGCCCATTCCCCACTGCTTGCGGCGGGGTTAGCGAACGAATATAAAATAATATTTTCCTTACCCCGATAAACGGGATAAGCCTCACTAAAGGGGATAAGTGCGATAACGAAGTTGCTTTATATAAAAAGCAACTTCTATCTTACTAATGCGTTAACGAAATTATTCTCTGACAGAAAATAATTTCTAACTTACTAAACAATCGGAGATTCCCCGCAACTTGTTGCGGGGAGCTTCAATAATCTTTGAACCCTGAACCGGAAACTGGAAACTGATAACCTTATTTTATACACACCCTGCGTACCTGGCCGAAGTCCGTGTGACCCGCTATGACCTTGGCTATTCCATCCTGCAGCAGTGTTGTCATACCCTGTGAGGCTGCCATGTCCCGTATTGTCTCCACATTTTCATGTTTCTGTATGAGCCGCTTGATTTCATCCGTTGCGACAAGGAGTTCGTGGACTCCCACTCTTCCCTTGTATCCTGTCTTGCCGCATGCACCGCAACCTTTGGCCCTGAATAGTTTGAAGTCGTCGCTGTATGGTACATTCAGTCTGGAAAACAGCTCTTCTCCGTAAATTACCGCCAGCTCATCGTATTCCTCTTTTGGCGGGTGGTACTCCTCCTTGCATTTTTTGCACAGAGTTCTTACCAGCCTCTGGGCCAGTATACCCAGGAGCGAATCCGCGAAATTAAGGGGGTCGATGCCCATATCAAGCAGTCGTACGATCGTTTCAGGGGCACTGTTCGTGTGGAGGGTGCTGAAGACCAGGTGCCCGGTGAGAGACGCCTCTACCGCTATCTTCGCGGTTTCGTAATCCCTCATTTCTCCCACCATGATGACATCCGGGTCGGCCCTGAGAAATGCACGCATAGCGTGGGCAAAATCGAAGCCGATCTTTGAATTGACCTGTACCTGCCTTAGACCGTACTGCGAGATTTCCACGGGATCTTCCGCTGTCCAGATCTTGGTCTCCGGCCTGTTTATCTTGTGCAGCGCGGAGTGGAGCGCTGTCGTTTTTCCGGATCCTGTGGGACCTACAGCGAGGATCATGCCATAGGGTTTTTCAAGCAATTCCGAGAGGCATTCGTAATTGCGGGGGGACAGGGCCATATCCTCCAGCCGCATAACCTCTCCTCCGCTGGCCAGGATACGCATAACCACGTCTTCGACGCCCCCCTGCGTGGGGACTGTAGCCACGCGCAGTTCTATTTCATCTCCCTTCGAACGCCTGAACTTTATCTTTCCGTCCTGCGGGATTCTCCGCTCCGTGATGTCAAGATTCGACATAATTTTGATTCTTGAGACCAGGGCTGATCTGTAGTTAAAGGGGACCGTCTGGTACGTTGCCAGAGCGCCATCTACTCTATATCTTACCTCAACGTTCTTCTTAGTAATGTTTGGTTCTACATGAATATCCGAGGCGTTACGTATATAGGCATCGTTGATTATCCGATTAACCAGTTGCATTATGGCGCTGTCCGATTCAGTTATTTCGTTTTCTTCCTCTTCAAGATCATCTTCGGTGTCGAGTCTTCCGATGATATCAGAGATCGAATCAACACTTTCTCCCGCCTGGTAGAAATGGTTGATGAATTTCAGTATATCATCATAAAAGGCGACACTATATTCCACCGCCCTTGTCCTCAGCAGAGCCTCGATCATATCCTGTTTTAGGACGTTGCTAGGATCGTCTATAATAATCCGTATCTTGCCATCCTTTTTCTCCAGGGGAACCCACAGCTCACGGCGCAGGTATTCCTCTTTCAGGTTTTTCAGGAGATCGAAAGGAATCGGATATTTGTTGTCGAAAGGGACAAAGCGGCAGTCATAGAATTCTTCCAGCGATCTACCAATGTCGTCCTTCGATATCTTCAATTCTCTCATCAGGTAGAATTCGACTGTTTCCCTGTTCTTTTTCGTTTCCACCCAGGCTTTGTCCAGATCTTCTTCCGTCATCAGGCTATGGGTTAGCAGGTAATCGAACCTGGACTTTCTCTTTCGGCCAATTCTTTCCTGATTGTAAAAAGCGGTTCCAAGGACATTGGCTATTTCCTTGAGGAAATTCTGGTCCTCTCCGGTGAATCTTCCCCCGTCCTTTCTGTTCAGGATCTGGACAACACCCATCAGAACGTCCTTATGCAGGATCGGTACGGCCAGTATCTGGGTGGTCTTGAATCCTGATTTTTTGTCCCAGCTGGAGTCAAAATGAAGCTCAGGAGATATGTCTTGCAGCTCGTTGCTACTATAGGCGTTGGCTATATTAGCAATTTTTCCGTTGTTGGCCACGTATCCCGCTACGCTTCTGTTGTCTATGGGCAACCTGATTTCCTTCAATTCGGAACCTGCCAGGAACATCGAGTATATCTCGTTTTTTGTCCTGTCTGTAACGTAGATGGTAATGGAGTGGGCGTTAAAAAGGGCGAGGATGTCATTTCTCAGGTCGATAAGAATATCTTTCAGGTTGATGGCGGAATGGATACGATTGGTTATATCCTGCAATGCCTTGCTGAGATTGAGCTTTTCTTCAAGCTCCGTTATCTGTGCTGTTACCGCTTTGCTGCCCGGATCTTTCTTTGATTGGAAGATGCTCATATATGTCCTGTCCTGTGGTATGCTCTCTGCCCTTATGATAAGACGTGCCGAGTATAAAGCATCCTTTCAGAATTTTCAACTCGAAACCTAAAAGATTTGAGACACTCCTCAGAGTCTTTATTCGTAACCCCGACGAGTCGGGGTTACGAATATTCTTGACAAATCCCGGCAATATAGCTACCAACAGCCGTTGAAATGGGACAGAATATAAAACCGGTAAACACAATAAAAAAGCTCCTGTCAGGTGTTCCCGTTATCATGGTGGCTCTGGGTGATTCTCTTACATACGGGTGGATGGTGGATAAAGGATACCTGGATTTTCTGGGCGAGATGATTGGCGAAGAATTTCCGGATGCCAGGTTCAGCTTGATAAATTGCGGGATGCCGGCAGGCACCGCGCGGGATGGACTGCACAGGTTGCAGAGAGACGTTCTGTACCGCAATCCGGATTGCGTTTTTGTGCAGTTCGGTCTTAACGATGCATTCTCCGGATACACGCCAGAAGAGTTTAGAAGCAACATCGAAATAATTATAAAGGAAATAAGGGAGAATACAGCCTCTGAGATTGTCCTCGTGACATCGGTGTGTCTTGAGAACAGGAAGGATAACAAACACGTAAAAAAGTATTATGACCAGCTTGAAGAACTGGCCGACCTGCACCGGTTGCCTCTGGCAAAGGTACACGTGTACTGGGAGGGTAGAATATCAGAAGGTTCCCGGTTTGATGACCTGGTTCAGGCTGATCGGGTGCATCCGGTTTCTGAGGGATACAGGTTTATGGCGGAGGCGGTCATGGAGCTGTTTTTATGATACATTATTGAAGGTTGCATGGATATATCTTTTGAGGTAGTCTGATTTTGTGAAAACTTACTGTGTTTATTTAACATTTTTTACTTGATAGGATAAAGAGATGAAATTAATGGAATATTTGAATAAATTGTTTTCAGGGGACAGAAGGCTATATCACTGGATGAACATTATTTTTGCCCTCTTTTTCTTGTTTCCTGCAGGTGGATTTATCTTCTTCGGCGTCAAGTATGATATTTTGACGGACAAGTATGTTCCTCTCTTTTTTGTCCTTTTTCTGATTTTCTCACTGCTCGGTTTCAGCATGCTCCGCAGGATATTTGACAGGATAGCAATGATATCCAAAGAGATTTCGGGGAAGATTGAGTCGGAGTTCTTTGTCGATCAACCGCGGAAGGGCCAGGACGAAATTAACAATATTGTCCAGACTTTCGGCGCCCTGAAGAATCAGTTTGGAGCGACATTCGGACAGCTACAGCGAAAGGTCTTGGAGATATCAGTCATTAAAGAGCTTTCGGATCTCTGTTATGTGACCTTTGATCCCGATGAGATCCTGTATATTACCCTGGAGAGAGCCCTGAAGCTGGCGAATGCGGATATTGGTTCCGTATTGATCCTTGAACATCCGCACCGAAAGACGTTTGTTGTGAAGGCTGCCATCGGTCTTGGAGAACACCTCAAGCTGGGTGACAGGATAGATTTTTCCAACAGCGTTGCCAAGTATGCGGTTATCAACAAATCGCCCCTTATCGTTGAGGATATTGAGAAAGACAGCCGTTTTGGCAGGGGAAACCGCCAGCAGTACGGGACAAAATCCTTTGTATGCATGCCATTTAAGACTATCAGGGATGTCATTGGAGTGCTTACAATTTCCAGGAAAAACAATACAGCTCCTTTTACCAGCGAAGACGTGGAGATACTGGGGCCCTTTCTAGGCAACGCTTCATTCACCTATGAGAATCTGCGTCTCCTGAAGGAAAAAAAGGAAAACGCATCCCATCTAGGATCCATGCAGAAGGTTATCCAGGCTGTCAATTCCGGTCTTAAGGATGAAGAGCTTTTGAGTGTTATACTGGGTGAGATACAATTGGTGTCTTCGTTTGACCTCGCAATTATTCTGGTGAAGGATGACACCAGGCCTGACAATATAAGAATCCTTGATTTTATGTCTGCCAGTCCTGTTAACCTGTCAAAAGGCGCCTATTATTCCTGTAAGGGGTCAATTTTTGACAAGGTTTTGAGGCAGGGAGTTACGCTAATTGTGGGGGGTATCTCCTCGCTTGAGCATGCGAGCGAAAAGGAAATTCTTGCCGGGAGCAACACCAGCGCACTCCTTCCTTTGAAGAGGGGTGCAGGTGTTACGGGAATCCTGGCTTTGTGCTCAGGAGATGGACCTGATCTCTTTTATGAACAACAGGAACTTATAGAGAGGATGGTGGATGCCCTTTCTCTCGCGATAGAGAGGAACAGGCTTGACGATTATGTCGTCAGACGGGATCGGGAACTGGACGCGTTGAAACAGATCGGAAGCGCCCTTGCATCTTCCACTTTTGATATAGACAAAGTTCTCGGGTACACCATGGACATGATCAGTGCGGTTATAAATGTGGAGGCCGGCTCTCTGCTCCTCATGCGTGAGGATGGGCTTGAGTTCACTGTTGCTCTGAATATTGACATACAAAACCTGAAGGATTTCAGGATAAAAATAGGTCAGGGAATTGCCGGTTACGTAGCGGCCCGGGGTGATGCGGTGATAGTGAATGATGTTCTTAAATCTCCCCTCTTTTATCCCGATGTGGATAAGGTTACCGGTTTCCATACGAAGGCTGTCCTGTGTGTGCCCATGATATCGCAGGGCAAGGTTGCGGGGGTTATCGAAGTGTTCAACAAAAAGGACGGTGACTTTGATTCCAGTGACAAACAATTGCTGCAATCGATTGCGTCTTCGGTCAGCGTAGCAATAGAGAATGCCAACCTGTACAACGAGACCCTGTCTATGGCTGAGAATGAGCGGGAGATACGGAATATCTTCCAGAAGTTTGTTCCCAAAGAGGTGGTGGACAGGATTATCCATGGCGCCGAAACGGGACAACTTGTGGTTGAGGAATTCAGAATGCTCACGCTGATCAATATCGATATCAGGGGATTTTCTCTGCTTGCACAGAAGTTGGGACCGCAGAAAACAGTCCTTATGCTCAACCGGTTTTTCTCCGTTATGGGAGGGATCGTGTTCAAAAACCACGGTATCGTTGATAAATATCTCGGTGACGGTTTTCTGGCAATCTTTGGTGCTCCGGTTTCAAGTATGCAGGATGCCGATAATGCTGTTGCGGCAGCGTTCGAAATGAAGGAATCCATCGCCGAGGTGAACGATTACTGGTTGAAAGAGACAGGTGATTCAGTGACTGTTGGCATAAGTGTTCATACCGGAGAAGTAGTTGTGGGAAATATCGGTTTTGACAAAAAAATGGACTATACCGTTATAGGTGATTCGGTCAATACCGTATTCAAACTGCAGGAATTCACAAAGGCTTATCCCAACAGCATCCTGATCAGTGATAGAACCCTGCACGCAGTCAGGGCCCATCTGGATACACGGGAAGTAGCTGTAAGTGACACCACAATGGGGGCCCTGAAGGTTTATGAACTGACAGGTGTGAATGCAGGGGATAGCCTGTAGGCCGATAGTGACAGAACAAAGATTAAAAGGCTTATAGCCTTCAGCCTTCAGCCTTCAGCCTTTTCTATATAGGCATAGGCGTTGTGATTGTGTATGCTTTCCATGTTTTCCGCTTCCACGCTGTACCATGTGAAGTTCTGATTCTTGTTGATCTTTTCCGCAACGGCCCTTACAACATCTTCCACAAACATCGGATTTTGATATGCCATCTCCGTGACGTATTTTTCATCCGCCCTTTTGAGGAGTGAAAAAATCTCGCTGCTCGCCGATTCCTCCACCAGCCGGATGATGTCTTCTATCCAGAAAAATTTTTTAAATCTCAGTTTGAGCCTTACGACACTTCTCTGATTGTGCGCGCCCATGTCGCTTATTTCCTTTGAACAGGGACACACCGTTGTGACCGGGACGGTGATGCCGACGAGAAAATCATTCTTTTCAATGTTATTCTCACCGCATAGAGAGCACTGGTATTCCATAAGGCTTTTTGCGTTCGAGACAGGCGCGGTTTTTTCCACGAAGTATGGAAATCTTATCTCTATGTGGGCGGATTCGGCGTTGAGTTTTTCCTTCATCTTGCGCAGGATTTTCTGAAAGGTCTTTATGTTGATCTGACCCCGATACTCATTCAGGATCTCGACGAAACGGCTCATGTGCGTCCCCTTGAAACGGTGTGGAAGATTGACGTACATATTTATAGTGGCATTGACGTGCTGTGTCCCGTTTGCCTTGTCGAGGACTATGATTGGGTATTTTATCCCCTTCACGCCTACTTTTTGTATATCTATATTCCTATGATCCTTGAGATTCTGTACATCTACCATTTTCATATATGTCTTTATCTTTATGAGCCTGAGTGGTTCTTTGTATATACCGCCTTCGAATTTTCAGATTCCCATACCGCGATACGGGATATCTTCAACCCCATTACAGATGTATTCTCTTCCAGCCTGTTATATATAAATCTGGCAATGTTTTCCGATGTAGGCGATGTGTTTTTGAAAGCAGGAAGATTGTTGAGGAACGTATGATCCAGATCTTCAAGGATTTCATTCACCCATTTTTTTAACACCCTGAAATCCATGACAAGACCATCTGTATCCAATTCTTCGGATGCGACCGTGGCTTCAACTCTGAAATTGTGCCCGTGGAGGTCTTCGCGTTTGCCGCCTATATCCAAAGTATGCGCGGCGGAAAATGTTTTTCTTACTGTAATTTCGTACATATTTTTATATCCTGACAAATTTTTTGAAGAAATTAGACCCACCAGCAGGATATTCAGGGTTGTAATCATCCGAATTTATCCTGTCAACATTTGTTATAGAAACCGGATTATATCCGCGGCCTTTTCAATAATCAGGTCCGCGCCCGCCTCGCGAAGAGCGGCGGCTTCCGAGTGTCCTGTCAATACGCCTATAGTGTACACCCCCACATCCTTCCCTGCTGCAATGTCCATAGGATGATCTCCCACCATTGCCGCAAATCCTGCATCTGTGTCCAGCGCGACAAGCGCCGTCAAAAGGTGGTCCGGATGCGGTTTTACCCTTGTGGTAAATTCCCTGGTGATCACGACGTCACAACAGGAATCTATATCGGGAAACAGCTGCTTTACCGCGGCCATACAGTTTCTTGTCACAATACCGGTTTTTATCTGTTGGCTTCTCAGTTCATACAGCATATCTTTCGTGCCTGCGAACAGTTCCCCCTCTTTTGACCCCTCGGTTTCCATATGACTTATAAGTTCATGTGCCCTGCTGAAAAATTCGTTTTCCCTGCCGGGGTTGTTACCGGAGATGAGATTTTTGCCTGCTTCGATCATTTCCAGTACGTACAGATCCCTTACCGCGTCCGGCGGGGCGCAGTAATCACTCATGAGATCCAGGACAGCCCAGCGCATCTGGATAAAGTCTATGTTCAATTTGGCCAGCGTGCCGTCAAAATCAAACAGGACGGCCTTTAGTAAGTTAGGAATTATTTTCTGCGATTTTCTGGCAGAAAATAATTTTGTTAACGCACTTATCCCGTTTATCGGGGTCAGGGGTCTCATTATGCAAGATCCTTCAGATATCGTTCTATCCTGTTGATCCCTTCGTCTATGTTCTCCATGGAGGTCGCATACGAAAACCTGAGATACCCTTCACAGTTTTTCCCGAAGTCAATGCCGGGTGTGACGCCGACATGGGCCTTTTTAAGGATGTCGAAGGCCATTTCATAGGAATTAGTGGAAAATGCCTTAATATTTCCAAGTATGTAAAACGCCCCTGTCGGTTCCACCGCAACGCCAAGCCCTATCTCACGGAGGCGCCGTATGATGAATTTTCTCCTTTCGTTGAAAACATTCCTCATACGAACTACGTCGCTCTCAGCTTCCCGAAGCGCCGCTATCCCTCCCCACTGTACAAAGGAGTTTGCGGAAATAAAGAAGTTTTGCTGAATCTTCTGCATGGGCCTTATGTATTCTTTCGGCGCGATGAGATATCCCAGTCTCCATCCGGTCATGGCGTACGCCTTGGAAAATCCGTTCAGCACAAAGGCGTTATCGGTGAATTCAAGGATGGAATGTTCCTGATTTTCTTGGTAGGCAAGGCCGTGATATATCTCATCTGAGATTACAGGGATTCCGTGCGATGTTATCTCCGACATCATTTCGGGACTGAGGAGATTACCGGTCGGGTTGGAAGGAGAATTGATCATGATTCCCTTTGTCCTGGGGGTTATCCTTTTCATAATACCTTCCGGTGTATACTGAAAACCATTCTCTTCAAAGACGTTGACACGGGCAGGAACGCCTTCGAAAAAGCTGATATAATTTGGATAGCACGCATAATGCGGGTCGGATATTATTACCTCGTCGCCCTTCTCGATGAGCGAGGAAAAGAGCAGAAACATGGCGGGCGAGGTTCCTGAGGTTACGATGATCCGGTCCGGCGAGATATTCACACCATACTTCGTGAAATAATGTTCGCAGATGGCTTCCCTCAATTCTATCAGGCCGAGGCTGTGCGCGTAGTGTGTCTTTCCATCCCTGATGGCCCTGCAGCACGCTTCGTTTATGCACTCAGGCGTATCGAAGTCCGGTTCTCCGACCTCCATGTGAATAATATCCTTCCCCTTCCTCTCCATTTCCTGCGCTTTTTCAAGAATATCCATAACAATAAAGGGGGGGATTTCAGATGCTCTCTTTGTGATCATGGGTCTCTCCATTTTCTGTTTTTTAAGGTGGGGAAGTTACCTGTCCTGTAGAATCTTGTCAAGGAGTTTGGAGTGCTTTTTGTGGTTTCCCGTGAGATAATCCGGCTGCAACGTTTTTGTGATAATTCTCTCCGGCTGTATCTCCGGAGGTTTAAAGTCAAAGACTATTTCGAGGAAAGACATGATGATGTTAAATGTGGCCCCCCACAGGATCTCTTCTTTTCCATCGCTGTCTTCACGTATCAGACAGGGGAATTTCCACTCATTTTCCGTTTCGTCCGCGGGAGAACGGATAGAAAAAAATCCATAATTGTCTTCATTGTAAAACGCCTTCAGTGGTATCTCTACTATCTTGTCCACCTCCCGGTTGGGGCGAAATCTCCATTTTTCTCCAACGAGTCCCACCACGGGAAAGATTGTTTTTGTGAACATGTGAAGGTTGTAAGAGGGGAGGGGACCGAGAAACCGGACATTGAAAGGACTGAGCCTTATCTCCTCCCATGATTCTCTCACAGCATTGGCAAGGAAGAGAGTTATGTTGTCGAACGCCGCGCTTCCTCTTTTCCTGGCGTACATCAGGGCGTCTCCGTTCAGAAGGGAGGAGCACAGGCTGACAATGAAAAACCTCAGGAAGCGATCTATAAATGGCTCCAGTTTTCCTCCCGGTCCGCTCAGATCTCCGGACTGCGAAACAGCGGCCGATCTTTTGCTCAACAGGAATACAAATTCACCATTGTCCGTCGATTGACCCGTTTTAAAAAAAAGAGGGATTAATACTCCGGCTTCAAGCCATTTCCCATGTCTTCCATCCTGCCCGCAGATCCTTTCCTGGTAGCTGGTTTCGGCAGTTCCCAGTCGTTCTACGATATGCCTTATGATGATATCTCTGTTCATGGTGCAACGGTACTCACAGGATTGCTGGTTTTGTGGAAGTCGATTTCGTCCGCTTAAAATATCCGGGTTTGCCCCGAAAAGATACCTGCAAATTATATTATGAAGGATTTTCTTCCATGTCTTCGTAGTAGAGGGGCGCTTTGCACTTGGCGCAGAGGGGAAGTTCCTGAAGTCTGTCCTCCGGTACGCGATTTTTGGCTCCGCAGTGGAGGCACTGCAATATAAGTTCATCCAGCAGAAATCCGCACCTGCCACAGACAGGCCGGTCTTTCAGTCGATGCCGGAATATGCGGTTTTTTTGCCCGCATCTGAGACAACGGACAATAAAGTAATTTTGGAGCATTCGAACTCAGGGTCATGTCTGTTGGTGGACAGGTTTTATGCCACACATCGCTTCCACATCTTTTCTATCAAGGTATGGAAATCTTTATGGTGCCGCCTCTTCCCAATATATCATGAAGGTGGATATATCCTTCAAGGTATCCGTTCCTGTTTATTGTGGCCAATGTGGTGATCTCATCCTTTTGCATGATCTCTATGGTTTGCGCCAGGGATGCGCCGGGATCAACTGTTTTGGGGTTTATTGTCATCAGGTCGTCTACAAGTTTCCCCTCGAACTCTGTTTTTTTTCTGATGTGCCGCCTCAGATCCCCGTCGGTCAGGATGCCCAGGAGGCGGGTTTCTCTGTCCGTTATAAATATGAACCCAAGGTTCTTCCGGTCCATCGCTTCAATGGCTTCAAGCACGTATGTCCCCGAAAACACCACCGGTATGCCATCGCCGCCGATCATGACGTCCTTTACCCTTGCCATAAGTCTTTGTCCGAGGTGCCCTCCGGGATGAAATTTATAGAAATCCTTTTCGGTAAATCCCATCTTTTTGACAAGGACAACAGCCAGGGCATCCCCCATGGCCAATGTAGCGGTGGTACTTGATGTGGGTGCAAGACCGAAGGGGCAGGCCTCCCTGTCCACGCTTACGTCTATAACCACGTCGCTGTTTTTGGCAAGGGTTGAGCTCATATTGCCGGTAAAGGCGATAATGGACAGTCCGAGGTCCCTCACACTCAGGATGAGTGTGTTCAACTCACTTGTTTCGCCGCTGTTTGATATAGCAAGCATCACATCATCCCTGGTCACGATGCCGAGGTCTCCATGCAATCCCTCTACCGGATGGAGGAAGATGGCGGGTGTCCCAGTACTTGTCAGGGTTGCAACTATCTTCTTTCCCACGAGACCCGATTTCCCGATTCCCGTCACGATTACACGGCCTTTAGCCTCACATATGATCTCGACGGCCCTGGAAAAACCGGCGTCGACTTTGTCGATGAGATTCAGGATGCTTTCTGCCTCTATTTTGAGGACTTCTTTCGCCTGTTTTATTGAATCAGCCATACTTTCCGCCCCCGCCCTCTCACTATATATCAACAAGCAAACAATCACAAGACGTAGAAGTCTTTTGCAGGCTCTATCGAATGATGACGGATTGCACCAGTTTTTCCAGTTTTTCCTTTATATTGAAGATTTCCTCATCGGTGTGGGCGGCTTCGTTCATGAACCCGGGGTCCAGGGTTTTTGAGGGCACAAATTTCTGCAGCACATGGCATCTGGCCCCACCTGTAAGAATCCCAATTTTTTCTATATCTGTTTCTGTCAGGAGGGATTTCACTATGGTTGTCCTGAATTCATAATCAATGCCGGAGTTCATTATCAGCTTTATACTCTCCGCGATATTTTCAGGAGTTATGGATGATCCGGTAACTTCTCCATATTTTTCGAGGGGGGCCTTGACGTCCATGGCTATATAATCCAGAAGCTTACCATCGATCAGTTTTCTCAGGACCTCTGGAAACGATCCATTCGTATCAATTTTGACCATATAACCCATTGATCCTATTAGTTTTATAAATTCAATAAGATCGGGTTGCAATGTGGGTTCACCTCCGGTGATGTTTACAGCGTCAAGCTTGCCCCTCCGCTTTTTGAGAAAGGCAAAGACTTCGTCATCTGCCGTGGTTCTTCTAAACAGGGAGGGCTCTACAAGCTCCGGATTGTGACAGTACGGGCATCTGAAATTACACCCCTGCGTGAATACAGTGGCACATATCCTGCCTGGATAATCAATGAGAGAGAACCTTTGAATATCTCCGATCTTCACCAGATTATACCCGGAATACCTTTCTAGCCTTGAACTCTTCCTGCTTTCCCTTGTTCCACTGTTTTACCGGACGCAGATAACCAACCACGCGGGAAAAGACTTCGCAGGATGCCTCACATGTCGGGCATGCATATTGTTCACCATTGAGATAGCCGTGATTCGGACACACGCTGAAGGTGGGGGAAAAGGTGAAGTAGGGAAGGTGGTATTTGTCGCATACCCTGCGTACCAGCACCTTTACCGCGGACGGATCCTCAATACGCTCACCCGCGTAGATATGGAAAACCGTTCCCCCTGTATATCTGGTCTGAATATCATCCTGGAGGTCTAGCGCTTCGAAAATGTCGTCGGTGAAGTTTACTGGAAGCTGGGTGGAGTTGGTATAGAATTCCGACATGTCGGAACTGTCTCCGTTCCCGGTGGCGCAAATAATATCGGGGTATTTCTCCCTGTCTTTCCTTGCGAGGCTGTAAGATGTACCTTCTGCCGGAGTTGCTTCAAGGTTGTAATTATTCCCGGTTTCCTCCTGGAATTCAAGAAGCCTGTCCCTCATGAAATCGAGTATTCTTTGTGTGAATTTCTGTCCTTCGGGATCCGCAATATTCTTTCCCATAAGATTAAGACACGCCTCGTTCATTCCCACGAGACCTATCGTGGAAAAGTGGTTTTTCCAGTATTCACCGAAACGGTTTCTCACGTCTCTGAGATAGTATTTTGTGTAGGGATACAGATCTTTGTCGGTGAATTTTTCGAGCACCTTCCTTTTTATCTCCAGGCTTTCCTTCGCCAGGACCATAAGATGGTCCACCTGTTTAACAAATTCATCTTCCGTTTTTGAAATATAACCGATTCTTGGCATGTTAATTGTTATTACACCGATGGAACCAGTCAGGGGATTGGACCCAAAGAGGCCTCCTCCTCTCTTCTCAAGCTCTCGGTTATCTATCCTCAACCGGCAGCACATGCTCCTCGCGTCTTCCGGATTCATGTCGGAATTGACGAAATTTGAGAAGTAGGGCACTCCGTATTTTGCCGTCATTTCCCACAGGTACTCGAGATCGGGATTGTCCCAGTCAAATTCCTTAGTGATATTATATGTGGGAATCGGGAAGGTGAAGACGCGTCCTTTGGCGTCTCCTTCGGCCATTACCTGAAGGAATGCCTTGTTGAAGATGGCCATCTCTTTCTGGAATTCTTTGTACGTTTCATTCTGAGATTTTCCCCCGATGATAACGCCCTGGTCGGCATAGTATTTCGGAACCTTTACATCCAGCGTGACATTGGTAAAGGGCGTCTGGAACCCTACGCGTGTTGGGACATTTATATTGAAGATAAATTCCTGAAGGGCCTGTTTTACTTCTTTAAACCCGAGGTTATCGTATCTTATGAAGGGGGCAAGTAGCGTGTCGAAATTTGAGAATGCCTGCGCGCCCGCAGCTTCTCCCTGTAGAGTATAGAAGAAATTGACTACCTGTCCAAGGGCGCTGCGGAGGTGTTTCGCGGGCTTACTCTCCACTTTTCCGGAAGCTCCTTGGAAGCCTTCTATCAGGAGGTCATGCAGGTCCCACCCAACACAATAGACGGAGAGAATGCTGAGGTCATGAATATGAAAATCCCCATTCATCTGGGCGTCCTTGATTTCATCTGGATATATTTTGTTTAACCAGTAGACCTTGCTCACTTCAGAGGAGAGATAGTTGTTCAACCCCTGGAGTGAATAATCCATATTGCTGTTTTCATTTATCTTCCAGTCAAGCTTTCCCAGGTACTGGTCTACAAGATCAACCTCCATTTTGTTGGTAATTTCTCTCAGTCTCGCGTGTTGATCCCTGTATATGATGTATGACTTGGCGGTCTTGCGGTATGAAGAACTAAGGAGCACCTCTTCAACTATATCCTGTATCTCTTCAACAGTCATAATCTTGTTGTCGAAAAGCTTCTCGGCCAGGTTCAGAGCCTTTATTGTAAGCTTTTTTGCTTCTATTTCGCCGAATTCATCGGTTGCCATTCCCGCCTTTGCGATAGCGCGGGTGATCTTTACCGCGTCAAACCTGGCCAGACGTCCGTCTCTTTTTCTTATCTTGCTGCGCATGAACTATTCCCCCGCCCTTTATTATATGAACACAATATATTGTGGTCGTATAATAGGGTTAATACTATATGTTGTCAAGAAGAATTTTTTAAACAGGAGAATTTTTTAAATCTGGTTGGATTGCCCCCTCATTTTTATCTTGATGGCGGAATAAAAATGGTGCTACAAGTTCCCCGGTTTTGGTTGCTCTGCTTCCTATCACATTAAAAAAAAGGGGGAGACACGATACGATATGCTCCGTTTACTTCTGATTAACCCGTCCAATGAACATAAAGGCCTGGGTAATATTAAGGCAACGGCTTGGCCGCCCTTGAATCTACCCTATCTGGCCGCAGTTACCCCGGAACATTATCAAATAGAGATCATTGATGAAGGGGTTGAGCCCTTCCAGTTCCGCGAAGCCGATATCGTGGGCATCACAGCTTTTACGTCTTCAGTGAACAGGGCCTACCAAATTGCTCAAATTTACAAAAAAAAAGGAATACCCACCGTAATGGGAGGGATTCACGTATCAATGATGCCGGAAGAGGCTCTGTTGTTTTGTGATACGGTAGTTGTGGGAGAAGCTGAGGGTGTATGGCCTCAGCTTCTAGAAGATTTTGAGGCCGGTCACCTGCAAAGGCAATATCACGGCTCATGGGCGGATCTTAATGACTTACCTGAACCCAGAAGAGATCTTTTACAAAAGCACCACTACCGCTGGGGAAGCCTCCAGACTTCCCGCGGTTGCCCGATGAATTGCAGTTTTTGTTCTGTCACGGCTTTCAACGGTCGTCGATTTCGCAGGCGGTCTTTGGATGCGGTTATTAAAGAGCTTAAGAAAATATCCCAGAAGATGGTCTTCCTTACTGATGACAACATCATTGGGTATGGTCAGCGGGATCGAGACTGGGCGTATGCCTTTTTTTCCAGAATTGTGGAGGAAGGGATTAAAAAATACTTTTTTACCCAGGCTTCTATTCTTTTTGGAGAAGATAAAGATCTGATCCGTATGGCCGCCAAAGCCGGATTGAAGATTGTTTTCATCGGATTGGAGTCCATAAATCCAAAGACACTTAAATCCTACCACAAAGAACAAAATCTCAGGGAACTTAGTCATGATCGTTATGCGGAATTGATTCACAATATCAGAAAGGAAGGTATCGCATTTCTTGGTGCATTCGTGGTGGGAGGCGATGAAGACGACAGAACCGTCTTTCACCCCACGTTAGAGTTTATCAAATCTTCGGGAATAGATGTTTTACAAATCAGCAAGCCGACTCCCCTGCCGGGTACTCAGCTCTGGAAAACCTTGCAAAAAGAGGGAAGAATTTTAGACCAGAAGTTCCCTGAGGCCTGGGATGAATATCGCCTGACGAAGTTAGTGTTCAAACCAAAACAAATGTCGATTGAAGAAGTGTATGAGGGATTTACCTATCTTAGGAAAATATTTTACAGTCGTACAGAAACCTTAAAAAGGACTGTCAACACCTTGCTGACCACCAAAAGCCTGGTTGCAACGTTGATTTCCTATAAATTCAACGCTTCATACCGGAGGGGGTTTTTAAGCTCAGATCACTACAAGAAATATAACCGCCCAGGACTGGAAAGCAAGTTCATTCCATAGAGTTTTCGTATCTTTGAATGCCCATAGTGTTCCGATGCGGGATGCTGCTCTTCACGAGCCCATCATTCCTAAAAAACTTGACTAGTTCCCATATCTCGTAATAAGAGATTCGTTGTCATAATCAATCAAGGGGGATAAAATTGATTCCAAGATATTCAAGAGACGAAATGACTTATATCTGGAGCCCTGAAAACCGGTTTAAAAAGTGGCTGGAGATAGAGGTTCTTGCGTGTGAGGCCCTTGCTGCTCAGGGGAAGATACCGGCCGAATCACTCAATACTATCAGGAAAAGGGCCGGGTTTGATGTGCAGAGGATTGATGAGATTGAAAAGACGGTCAAGCATGACGTCATAGCCTTCCTTACCTCTGTTTCGGAAAAGGTTGGAGCGGATGCGAGATACATACACATGGGTCTTACTTCTTCCGACATCTTGGATACCTCCCTTGCGGTTCTCCTGAAGGAGGCGTCGGAACTGCTTATCGCGGATCTGGACGAGCTGCTGATTGTCTTGAAAGACAGGGCATTTGAGTACAAGGATACCATTATGATCGGGAGATCGCACGGGATTCACGCGGAGCCGATCACCTTCGGTCTCAAGATGGCCCTGTGGTATCAGGAGATGAGACGGAACAGAACACGCTTAATCAGCGCTAAGAAAACGATCAGCTGCGGGAAGATAGCGGGAGCCGTCGGCACATTCTCTTTTATTGACCCAAGTGTTGAGGAATACGTGTGCGCAAAACTGGGGTTGAAGCCCGCACCCATATCCACGCAGATTGTCCAGCGGGACAGACACGCCGAATATTTTTCAACCCTTGCCATAACAGCCTCTTCCATTGAAAAATTTTCCACGGAGATAAGACATCTTCAGAGAACGGAAGTCAGGGAGGCAGAGGAGTTTTTCTCTCCCGGACAGAAGGGGTCTTCGGCGATGCCCCACAAGAGAAACCCTGTGCTTTCAGAGAACCTCTCCGGTCTCGCGAGGCTTGTGAGGTCATACGCGCTTGCGTCCATGGAAGATGTGGCCCTCTGGCACGAACGGGATATCAGTCATTCTTCAGTCGAACGGGTTATCGCCCCTGACGCCACGATACTCCTTGACTTCATGTTGAGCAGGTTCACCGGTGTTATGAAAAACCTTCTTGTGTATCCCGAGAGAATGATCGCTAACCTGAATATGACCAGAGGGTTAGTATTTTCGCAGATGGTGTTGCTGAAATTTATTGAAAAAGGAATGTCGAGGGAAGATTCCTATGCGATTGTCCAGAAGAGCGCTATGAAATCGTGGAATGAGGGGCTTGATTTCAAACGGTTACTCCTCGAAGATGAACAGGTTATGTCATGCCTGAGCGGGGAAGATATAGAGAACGTGTTCAGGCTGGAAAATTTTCTTGGCCATATAGATTTTATATTTGACAGGGTGTTTGGAGGAGAAGATGAAAACGCTTAGGACCGTCTTGATAATGTTTTTCCTGGTGGGAATTTTTGGGTGCAGTTACGTGAAGGAGTATATTGAAATTGCGGAGAACGGTACCATTTCAGGGGAATATTTCGATACACTGAACAGGTACACGAGGGAAAAGACGCTATATTCCGAATTCGAGACAAGTATCAGCGTTGTCGCTACATGGAAGAACAGAGAATTTATGGATGCGTACCTCTCGGAATACTCCAGGCTCTATCTCCTGACTGCCGCGGAGAAAAAGCAAAGGAAAGACATACTGTCTGATACATCGTCCGATCTCAGGGAATTTCTGTTTTACGCGTATATCCCTGACAGGGACTCCAACGATTTCTCGAAGCCTGATTCCGTCTGGAGGGTGTTTTCTTCCGGCGAAAGAGGAGAAATGCTGGAACCTCTGGACATAAGAGAGATCGACAGCACCCCACTTGTTACAAAGTTCTTTCCCTATGTGAAGCCCTATGGAAAATTCTACAGTGTGAAATTCTTCAGATCTCCGTTTTCAGATAAGAACGATACTGTGGCGGAAGACGGGCCGGAGCTTGTTTTTACAGGTGTGCTTGGAAAGATAGAATTGGAATGGAGCGCAGGTAAAAACAAATAAACGCCGTTTCGATCCATGGTCGATGGTTTGTAACCACAACATCTTGTGGTGCTTTCTGCTTGACATACAAATTGAGTTACACCTATACTCCCCCAAACTGAAGGGATGCCTTCCCTGTTTGTGTGCTTGGGGGGCAGGTTTTTTCAGAAACAGAGTGTAAAAGGATGAAATATTGGAAGATAAGACCGGATATCTGATGGATAGTGGGGAGGAAAATATCCGACTGGACATTAAGACAGACCCTGAGGCTGTCAGGAAACAGGCCGGCTGGTGCGGCATAAGGCCGGGAATGCGGGTGCTTGACGCGGGGTGCGGGTCGGGGATAACGACGTCCATCCTGTATGATATGGTCCAGCCGGGTGGAACGGTAGTTGGCGTGGACTATTCGGAAGACCGGATAAGATACGCGAGGGAACATTATGGTAGAGATGGCAAGATAGACTTTCATCTTCGTAGTCTGACGGGGGCTTTTGACGGCATAGGGCAATTCGATATAATATGGGTGCGCTTTGTATTGGAATATTTCCGTGCTGAAAGCCGGGATATTGTAAAAAATCTTGCAGGTCTCCTCAATCCCGAAGGTTATATCTGCCTCCTGGATCTTGACCACAACTGCCTCAACCACTATGGGCTGTCTCCGCAGATGACGAAATTATTGCACAGGCTCATGGAGAGGCTGGATGACGAATATAACTTTGATACCTATGCGGGTAGGAAGTTGTACTCATACCTCTATGACCTTGGATTGGAAGATATCCAGATGGATCTTGTCCCCCATCATCTCTTCTACGGAAAAATCGGCGACAAGGACGTTTTTAATTGGACCAAAAAGGTGGAAATGGCAGTCGCAAGGCTCGGTGATCTCTTTGACGATTATCCCGGCGGCAGCAGTACCTTCTCTGAAGAATTCGAGAGATTTCTTTATGATCCAAGGAGCTTTACCTATACCGCCATGATACTTTGCAAGGGGAAGAAACCTGTGAGGGGCTAACCCTGGATCACACCTGTTCGAGATAAAATCCCTTTTCTTCGAAGAGCTTCAGACAGGCGTCCACAACTTCCGGATCATAGATGGTGTCTCTGCCCTGCCGTATCTCCTTTAATGCCTCGGCTATACCGAGGGATGGCCGGTAGGGTCTGTTAGTTGCCATGGCCTCCACTATATCCGCGACTGCCATAACCCTTGATTCCATCAGGATGTCATTACCGGAAAGCCCGCCTGGGTAACCCGAACCATCCAGCTTTTCATGATGCTGGCGCACGATCTGGGCGACCGGATACATGAATTCGATATTTTTTAAGATATTGTAGCCTGCTTCAGGATGGGTTTTTATCATGCTGAATTCGATATCGGTCAGTTCTCCGGGTTTGCTGAGGATTTCCGCCGGAATATTTATTTTTCCTATATCATGGATCATGGCGGCCATACGAATGCCGCTGATTTTATCTTCCTCGAGATTCATCTCTTCGGCAATGGCAACGGCGATATCCATTACCCTTTTCTGGTGGCCGGACGTGTAAGGATCTTTCGATTCCACAATAACCGCCATAGCGTCGATGGTGCTCTGCAGGGATGTCTTGAGCACCTCCACGCTCTTCTCAAGGTCGGTAATATCCTTTATGGTTCCTATCGCCCCGGACACTTCACCTGCTGAACAAAGGTTTGGAGAACAGCTTATATTGAAGAGGCGCCCACTGCCATCTCTGGTAAGAAGCACACCCGTAAAGCTCTTGATGGTTTCCTTGCCGCTTCTTACCTGTTCGAAATGCCGTGCAAAACGCCTGACATCTTTTTTTTCGACGAAGTCTATAAAATATTTCCCTATAGTTTCTTCTTTTTCGTACCCCAGTATGTTCTTCCACGCGGGATTGATGTAGTTGAATGCCCCATCCGCATCCAATGTATAGATGATGTCGGGCGCGTTCTCTCCCAGGGCCCTGAACTGTTCCTCGCTCTGTCTGATTTTCTGGTAGGTCTTGGCGTTGTTCATGCTGATACCGATCTGGGGCGCTATACCCATAAGGAGGTTTATATCGCTCTGACTGAAGGGCTTTTTTGTCTGCCGGTTCTCCACGGCCAGTACTCCCTCTGACCTTCCTTCATATATTATGGGCACGCAGGCAAACGATTTTACTCTCAGCATTTTCATAAATTCGAGTGTCTTCGACGTAACACCCTCTTTGATTTTATCGATATTGTCTATCAGAAAAGGCCTCTGTTCCCTGAATGCCACGACAAACGGTCCGAGCGAATCGGGCTTGTCCAGGTGGAACATTGTATGTCGCACCAAGTCTTCCAGGTCGGGGCTGTATCCGTATCCCGAGGCGTATACAAGATGAAGCCGCTCTTCGTCGGCAAGCATGATCGTTCCGCGGTCGAAACCTAGGCGCTTCCGGAGGACATCCATAGTGTAGGAGAGGAGTTGATCGGGATTCAGTATGCCGGATGTGCCCTGGCCTATCTCCTGTATAAGCAGGGCGGTGTTATAGCGGGCATTGGTCTGTTCGAGAAAGTCGCCGGCTATTTCGCTGTCGTTTTTGAGTTTTGAGTGAAGTTCTTCCTTCTCCATGTGTTCCGAGTAAGCGGAAATGCCTGTTACAAACAGGGAGCATGAAAGCGTCAGGATTATCCAGTACACGACCGGCAGTATGAAAAAGAGGCCGAGGCACGATATGACGCTGAGAATGCTCGTATAATTGCGTATGCGCTTCCATATGAATGAAGGGGCCTGTTCCCAGGTGATGATGTATGTGCAGGCGCTATCCCCTTTGTGCATGCAGGTAGGGTGGTCAATCTCGGCAAACTGGTTTGTGAACATCTTGGCCACTGCCTCAAATGTTCCCATCCTGTTTTCACACTGGTAGGGTTTTTCGACAACGCCCTCTTTCGGGGTTACTGTTATTTCAATCCTGTTATTGTCAAGTCGTTTTGTGGTGAGTGTGCACGCACGACTTAACTGGTTGTACAATTTCTCCATCACCGCGTATGCGGTCGCGGGGGTGATAAACCCGAGGGCGTATTGCTGTACGGGCAGACCTGCCTTGGAGAGGCCGGAATAGTGTCCCGCTTCTCGGGCGATGTTGGTGTTGCCTGTCTTGCGGACGATAATCTCGTAGAAGCGATCAACCTGGTCCTGTGTAAGCCAGTGTCCGGCATCTTCCATCTGATAGTTGGCAATCCCCGCGTATTCCAGAATGGGGTCAATGTCTGTTCCAGGATGTTGTTTGTTTATATATTCTATGAAGATCTTTATGATCCTTATGTTATAAAGCGGGGTATCATTCATTTTGTCAGGTATCTCCTGATAAGGAATCTGATGAGGAGCCTGATCTTTGCCTTCAGTCTTCCCTTCATGTAGTCCAGAAAATCTTTTCCATACTGCATATCCATGATAAACATTATATATTGTTTCTCATACGATATATCCTCGTTCTCCAGATATGTGTGGGGATATATCAGAAGAGGAATTTTTTCGACTGTATATACCTCTGTCAGGCGGGAGACCGCGCTGGACAATATGTCCCAGGGCAAAGATGCCGAATCGGTTATTATGATCTTGATACCGTTCAGGAGTTCGGACAGATTAAGGCCCAGATCTGATTGGTTTACGATAAGAACAGCCTTCAATTCGTGCATATAGGTGAGGGAATATGCCTTACATTTTCTTGTTAATCCGTAACGTTTGTACAGTTCTTCCAGTGATTCATCACCGGAGGCCTCGTGTCCGAGGCGAAGTATATCGAGAAGCAGTCCGTTGGAACTGTTCCTGTAGAAGCGTTCGAGTTCGAACAGATCGGAGGTCTCAAATTTCCTCAACAGCCACCCGTCGGGGAATTGTCCCTGCGGAGACACCGTTGGATGGTTCTTGTACGCGAAGAGATCCAGTGAACAGCCTCTTGGGCTCCTGAAATGTCTTGCAAAATCTCCAAAGAACATATCCATGAATTTGGTCTGGGAGCGGTAATAACAAATCCAGTAGTCCATTTTAAAGGCCGGCAGCCGATAGAACCCCTCAAAGTAGTGCATTATCTGTCTCAAGAAGGGGACTCCCGTATGTTTTCTGGTCCCCGGCACCGGTCTTGCGGCAAGATGATGAACCATCCATGAGCGTTCATAAGCCTTTACCATGGAAACGTGACCGTATATCTGACCGTTTTCCTGATAGTTTAAGTGAGTGAAAATCTCAGGTTTGTCCTGATATAGCTTGCGATAAGTTTCCTTGAAATCATTCCTGTGGCGCTCGATAAAATTGTACTTCCCGGGATAAATGAAGCCGGTTTCGAAAAAAAACTCCCACAGGGCGTCCATACCTGTTTCGTCGCAGACATGAAAGTTCACGTCCGTAATGTTACCCAGTATATTACTCAGCCTCCCGTAATTGGTGACATTCATGTCCAGGATTGCCAGGCCGCAGCGGAACAGACCTTTTTTTTCTTTTCGAAGGTACAGGACCTGCGCGGTACACGGCATGGTTATTGCGCCTGAGTAGTTTATATTGAGTTTAGAGATGATCATGCCAGGGATCAGAACAGCCTCATCGTTTCTTTCGTGTACCGAGAACCCGGTAACGGAGATATCATATATGTCACGCTGCATCCCCTTCCCGGAAAGGGGATGTTCAAAGCTTATGCTGGACGACGGCGCTAGTCGCATCCTGGGGCTGCGTATCTTTCTGCCCTTAAAACGGTTGAATTGTCCCACCAGAGGGGCGACCACGATTTCTTTAGCGGACATGTTACCCGTCTGGTGAATAAACCGGCAAGAGCCGGAGAAGATGACCCTTTGATCCCGGTATAGATTAAGGGTAAGTGGTTCATCCTGATTCAACCAGTGAAAAGACCCGCCAAAGTCAGGTGTAACTTTGATACGGAAAGAAAGGGGACTGAAATCAAGCAGATCGCCTCTGGCCAGAAACCCGCTTTGACTGAGCTCGGCGGTAACCTCGTGGCATGTGTATCGCCTGGCCTGTCGTTTTCCAAGGACATAGCCTGTATCAGGCATGTGAATTGTAAAACAGTCCCTGCTGATATTTAACAACTTTGCCGGCATTATTATTGCCGATATGCCGTTGTCAATCAGCAGATTCAGAAAATGATAGTTCTCAAAACCTGTTGTGTTTTCTTTTGACCACTGACAGGTTATCGTTTCTCCCATGCATGGCTGTGGACAGGCGCGTACGAAGATATCTTCTTCATACCGTGGATCTTTCAGGTGGGTCCACAGGTATCCGTTGGTGAAGTTAATGTGATTTATGATGTTGGTAAGTTTTTTCTTGTTTATCCTGGGAGAAGATTTAGGGGGTTTTGTAAGATCCTGATGTTTGAACAGCCGGGGCGACAGCAGGGACTTTCTTTCCAGCTCCTCCCGGGAGGGTTCAACGGGGAGGGTGACACTGCTTTCCATGATCTTCTCCGCGCTGTCTTTCTTTACGATCTCAGCGTCAAGGAAGCTATGGAAACTAGTGTCTTTTTTATCGGAATGACCCATTTGTCACCCTCCGTTTTGCCATTCATTGTGCTACAGGTGACATACCGGCCGGCACGTTGGATGTTCGTGGTGTATCTGCCTGACAAGCGTATTCCCAACATATCTGTTGTGATGTTTTATGCGCATGGGAATAAGCTTGAGCTTCAGGAATCCACGCCGTCTTTCAATTTTCTGGAGCATCTGAAGGTGACCACCCGGCGCGCGTCCAGCGTCAGCTCTTTTCCTGTCTGGGGATTTCGGCCTCTGCGAGGATTTTTCGCCTTGACCGACCACTTGCCGAATCCGGATATAAGGATGTCCCTTCCCTCTTCCAGTTCCTTCTTCATAAGTTCGAGTGTGCTTTCCACTATTTTTACGCTCTTTTCTTTTGAGAATCCCGTGCAGGCATGCACATTCCTGGCGAGTTCCGCTTTTGTAAGGGCCATGTCTTTTACCTCTCTATAGTTCTTATATTGATTTTCCGTATATTGGGGAAGTGGCTCCTTCTCTAATATCGGGAAGAAGCCACCAGCTCCGCATTACCTGGATTACAAAATCCTGCCGATTGTCATGATTTCAGCTTCTTTTGTGCCTTCGTACAGCTCAAGTATCTTGGCGTCTCTGTACCACCTCTGTACTTTGTATTCTTCTATGTAGCCATATCCTCCATGGATTTCAACGGCGGCATTAGCACAGAATACTGCGGTTTGACCACCGTAATATTTGGCCATTGCTCCGAGGTGAAAATCAGGGTGACCCGAGTCCGCTGACCACGCGGCTTTGTAAACGAGGTTCCTCAAGGCTTCTACCCTGATCGCCATCTCTGTCAGCTTCTGCATTGTAATCTGAAAGGTGCCGAGCGGTTTACCGAAAGCGGTTCTTTCCTTGGAATACTTTACGGCTTCATCGAGGCAGCCTTGAGAAATTCCGAGCGCCTGCGCGGCTACCATGATCCTCGTTATATCAAAGAAATGCATTAACTGGTGAAACCCTTTTCCCTCTTCACCGATAAGATTTTCCTGGGGCACCCGGACATCTTCGAGGGAGATCTCAGCGGTATCGCTGGCTCTGATTCCCATCTTGCCGTGAATCTTGGTTCGCGTGATGCCGGGGGTGTCGGAAGGCACTATTATCTGGCTGAATTTGTGATGTGTCTTGGCGTCAGGGTTTGTGATGCACTGGCATACCATCCAGTCGCAGACGGTTCCATTCGTAATGAACATCTTGCTCCCGTTGATTATATAGTCACTACCGTCTTTTACAGCCCTTGTTCCATATCCTGCCACGTCTGTTCCGGCGTTCGGTTCCGTATATGCGCCCGCGCTCACCTGCTCGCCCCTGCACACAGGAGGCAAATATTTTTTCTTCTGTTCTTCCGTCCCGAAGTAATAAATCGCTTCACATCCAAAACCGGCCGCCACTATATTGAGGCCGACACCCATGTCAACCCTGGAGACCTGTTCCGTTACCAGGGCGTTTCCCAGTATTCCAACGCCTGATCCCCCGTATTCTTCCGGTACCCACGCGCAGACAAGGCCGTTTTCCGCACCTTTCTTCCGAATCTCTGGGGTATATCTTTCTTCCTTGTCACATTCCTCCGCGATAGGCGCTATTTCTGCTTGGGCAAATTTGTACGCCATATCCTGTAACATCCTCATTTCTTCGGGCAGTTCAAAGTCCATTTTTTCCTCCTGTTGTTTGTTAACAAATTATCCCTGTTATTTGCTGTAGTCATACACGCCTTTTCCCGTTTTCCTGCCGTATCGCCGTGCCCTTACCAGCTGTTTTAATAGGGGAGCGGGTCTGTATTTGTCACCCAGCTCTTCGTGGAGCCCCTCTATTACATGCAGAAGTGTGTCCAGGCCAACAAGATCGGAGAGCGCCAGAGGTCCGATCGGGTGGTTGCATCCCAATACCATCCCCTTGTCTATGTCTTCCGCGCTTGCGATTCCTTCGCCCAGGGTGTAGAACGCCTCATTCAGCATGGTGCACAGTACCCTGTTTACGGCAAAGGCGGGCGCTTCCTTTACGATAATGACTTCCTTACCGATCTTTCCCCCCCATCCTTTCGCGATCTCCAGTGTTTCTTCGGATGTTTCATAACCTTTTATGATTTCCAGAAGACGCATGACCGGCACGGGATTGAAGAAATGGGTGCCTATGAATTTATCCGGTCTTTTTGTAACTGATGCTATCTCCGTGATGCTGAGGCCGGATGTGTTAGTGAAAAAGAGACACCGGTCCGGCACTATCTCTTCCAGCTCGGAGTACACCTTCTTCTTTACATCCATTACCTCTATAACCACCTCGACCACTATATCGGCGTCACAGGCAGCTTCTTTCAGATCCAGAGTGGGCTTAAGCCTTCCGATGATGGCATCTGCCTCTTTCTGTGTCTTTTTCCCCTTTGACACGTCGCGGCTGAGGTTTTTCTTTATCGTGTTCATACCGCCGTCAATAAAACGCTGTTCGATGTCTCTCATGGAGACATCATAACCCGCCTGCGCGCAGACCTGGGCGATGCCGCTGCCCATCAGACCTGCACCCAAAACGCATACCCTCCTTATTTCCATGCTTATCTCCTGTACGATTTATTCCCGGCAACTGATCAGGTATCAAAAACCACCCAGTGTTTTTTGTTGTACGGGCAGGGACTGAAGTCGTCCCTGTTCACTATTTTTGTCCGGCAAAGCCATTCCTATTATAAGAGTAGCTGTTATGTCAATAATTTATAACAAATTTTACACATAAAAGAGAAAAGTTTTGAGTTTCGGGTTGAAGGTCACCGGAACCTTGCCGGCAGGGGCGACTTCAGCTGTCCAAGGTAATGAGTGGAGGCTAAAGACTCCCAGTATAGTGAGAACACAGCTTAGCGCCCGGACCCTATATTCCCAGACTTCTTTTAATCCTCTCCGCTATCTTTCTCACCCTCTGCATGGCTTCATCCTCGTTGATTGTAAGAAGCCTGCGGTTTTCCATCACTACCCTGCCGTTTATAACCACAGTCTCCACGTCTGATCCTCCCGCGGCATAGACGATGTGGGAATATTCATCATACATCGGAGTAAGGTGGGGTTTGTTCAGGTCGATAATTATAATATCCGCCTTCATGCCTGTCTTCAATGATCCTGTGATATCTCCCATCCCCAGCACCCGGGCGCCGTTTCGAGTTGCCATTCGCACTACTGTTTTCGCGGACATCACCGTGGGGTCGAGCTTTTCGGCCTTTTCAAGCTTTGCGGCCGTGCTCATCTCACCGAACATGTCGAGATTATTGTTGCTGGCGCAGCCATCGGTTCCCAGCCCGACAGTGATGCCATGTTCCAGCATGATTGATATGGGCGCGGCCCCGGAAGCCAGCTTCATATTGCTTTCGGGATTATGAACTACCTTGCAGCCGTGATCGGCGAAGATCTTTATGTCTTCTTCATCCATGCAAACACAGTGGAAGGCGAAAAAATGTTCATCGAGACAGCCGATATCCCTTAAAAATGCGGTTGCCCTTTTGCCGAGCTTCTCCTTCAACTGCTTTGCTTCCCCTTTGTTCTCAAGTAAATGAGTTGCGAAGGGGACGTTGTATTGATCAGCCAGCGCCTTGGCGTCTTTAATAAGTTGGGGGGAACATGTGTACAGTGAGTGCGGTTCAACCATAATATTGACAAGGGGGTCTTCGGCCCACTTCTCGATAAGCATGCGAGTGTACGCTAATCCATCCTCAGGGTTTTTTGCGTTTGGCGAGGGAAAATCAAAGAGTGCTTCTCCAAGGAGGCACCGCATCCCGGCCTGGCGGGCGACCTGGGCGGTTTCATCTTCGAACAGATACATGTCACAGAAGGTCGTTGTCCCCGATTTTATCATTTCAGCGCACGCGAGCATACTGCCCCAGAAGGCCAGTTCCGGATCAACATTTCTGGCCTCGGCGGGGAATATGTAATTGTTCAGCCAGTCCATCAGCTCCATGTCGTCAGCTATACCCCTGAAGCATGTCATGGCCGCGTGGGTATGGCTGTTTATGAGGCCGGGCATGACCAGACAATTGCGAGCGTCTATGGTCCTGCGGCCTGAAAATCGCGTTTCCATATCTTCTGACCGGCCGATACCAGCAATCGTATCTCCATCTATGGCGATAGAGCCGCTGTGAATGATAGAATCTTTTTCGTCCGACGTGAGGATTCTTCCTCCTGATATGATGATATCAACTTCCCGCATCCCGGGGCATAGCCTCCTTGATCTGAAAATCTCATTTTGATACGGATGTCTTCTTATCACAGCATTCCTTTGGTCTTCAAGAAGGAATATCCCAAAAACCCTTAATTCGGGTTTTACCAGGGTCAATTCGCCTTTTATTATTATTCTTGATTATTTTCACGGATTTGCTAGACTGCCAGGAGATATATTATGAAAGGAGGATTGGGAAATGGAAGAGAACAGAGACAACGGGACAAAAGGTGTTTTTGTAAGGGAATTTGCAAGGGCTGTTCCCTGGGGGATTGTAGTCATCATAACGGTTCTTATATGTTTCAGTTTTATCAGCTATGGTGGCAAAAAAATGATAGATTATGCCCAGAGAAATGCCGCAAATACAATACGCCAGATAGTTACAGACCCGGTCCTCGTCGAGGGTATTAAAGTAAATATCAAGGAGGGGGTAGAGTACACTCTTACCAGAGCAAAAACCGAGATAAGGAATGTTCTGACGGATCCTGAATTAAAACAGGATGTAAAAGAGGCCCTGGAATACACCGGAAACAGGAAATAGGTTTATGAAAATTCTGTTTGTCTGCACCGCCAATATCTGCCGGAGCTTTATGGCGGAGCGCGTATTCAGGAAAAGGGGAGAGGAGAATGGCCGCGGCGACATCGAGGTGTCATCGGCTTCCCTTTTTGATATGGAAGGAGCCCCGGGTGATCCAGGAGCTGTTGATATTCTGGAAGAAAAGGGGTTTAATGGTTACGGTCATAAATCGAGGATGTTGACTTTGGATATGGTCGCTGAAACCGACATGATACTTGTGATGGAGCACCAGCAACGGAAGACGATCATTGAAAACTATCCTGAAGCAAAAGAGAAGACCTTTCTCTTAAAATCATTTTCCAGTGGCTGCACTCAGTTGAACAGCGGTGACGTGGATGATATCAGGGATCCGTACAAGCTTTCAAGCTATTATTACAGGCTTTGTTTCGCGGAAATATACCTGGCTATTGAAGGAGTGCTGAAATGTATTTAGAATACTGGGGTCTTAAGAAATTCCCCTTTGAAAATGTTCCGGATCCGGCCTTTATGTATTATTCTCTCGAGCACGAAGAGGCGCTATCCCGGCTCCTGTACGCGATAGAAAGGAACAAGGGTATAGTCTTGATTACCGGGGAGATTGGCAGTGGAAAAACGATGTTGACCAGGGTGCTGATACAGCAGCTTCCTGATGAAAAGTTTGATATAGGATTAATGACCAATCCGACTCTTGAGCCTGTAGATTTCTTGAGAGAAATTCTCCACAGTCTTGGTTTGGATCCGGATATGGATTTGCCAAAGTCTTCCCTCTTGAAATTATTGAATGAAAGAATGCTGGAGAACCTCCGGAATGACAAGATGACACTGCTGATATTTGACGAAGCACATTTGATTTCCACTGCAACCTTTGAAGAAATACGGTTGTTGCTGAATTTCCAGCTGAATGACATGTTCATGCTGACCATTATCCTGCTTGGTCAGCCGGAGCTGAGGGCTATCGTTAAGAATATTAAACAACTGAATCAGAGGATTGCCTTAAAATATCATTTGAATTCTTTGAATCTTGATGAAACAATAAAATATATAGATGCCCGCCTCAAAAAGGCCGGTTCAGATGGCAGTATAATTAATCGACAGGCACTGAATGAGATATACTCTTATACGGGTGGAATACCCAGGGTGATAAACAACATTTGCGACACGAGCCTTATGACAGGATTTGCTTTAAAGGCAAAGGTTATTGATCCTGAGATTGTCAAACAGGCTGTACGGGATGTTGATTAGATTGTATGAAGGAGTCAACAGGGAAACATATGATAATAACAGAGAAAACCAGGCCGGTGGCCAATCCCTTAATCGTACTTCGCGAGGAATTCGATGACTGGGCAATACTCTTTGACCCTGACACCGGCAAAGGTATGGGTCTTAATCCAACGGGTGTTTTTATATGGAAACTCCTTGACGGCTCTTACACATTAAACGACATACTGGAAAAGCTGCGTGGAGAATGTGAGGATGTGCCCGAAGAGGCGGAAAATGATCTCAAGGAGTTAATTCGGGAGCTTACAGAACGGGGCCTGGCCGGTTTTGAAATTGCCGGGGGATAATATCTTATGAGGATAATGAGCACCCCGAGGTCTTTGGATTTAGATATTACAAATGGTTGCAACCTGCGGTGCAAATACTGCTCTCATTTCAGCAGCGAGGGGGATGTCAGCCGGGATCTGCCTGCGGAAGAATGGCTGGATTTCTTTCAGGAGCTGAATCGCTGCGGGATTATGACAGTCTGCCTTCAAGGGGGGGAGCCCTTTTACCGGAAGGACTTGCCTGAACTCATTGAAGGAATCGTCGAAAACCGGATGCGCTTCAATATATTGAGCAACGGAACACTGATTACAGACGAGATGGCGATTTTCTTAGCTTCAACTCACCGCTGTGATGGTGTTCAGGTCTCCATTGATGGTTCTGATGCCCCGACACACGATGTTTTCAGAGGCAAGGGCAGTTTCTCCAGGGCTGTGAAGGGAATTGAAATTTTAAGGAAACATAGTGTTCCGGTATCTGTAAGAGTTACCATTCATAAAGAGAACGTCCATAAGCTTGAGGGAATAACCCGGTTTTTACTGGAAGACTTCGATTTTCCTGAATTCACAACCAATGCGGTTTCTTTTATGGGACTCTGCCGGGAAAATGCCGAAGAGGTTCAACTTACCGTTCCCGAACGAACCCTTGCCATGGAAAGTCTCTTGACTCTGAACAGGAAGTACAACGGGCGAATTGGCGCTACGGCAGGCCCTCTGGCTGAAGCGATAAACTGGATGATGATGGAACAGGCCCGTCGTGAAGGTAAAGAGAGCCTTCCCGGGGGAGGATATCTTACCGGATGCGGTTGCCATACTAGCAGTCTTGCGGTCCGCGCAGACGGCGCAATAGTTCCATGCGCCCAGTTAAGCCATATAGAGTTGGGGCGCGTGGGCAAAAGTGATCTCAAAGAAATCTGGCAGAATCATCCCGAACTGAAACGGCTGAGGAGTCGACATAATATTCCCCTCGGTGATTTCGATTTTTGCAGGGATTGCGATTACATCCCTTATTGCACCGGTAATTGCCCCGCGCTGGCCTATACGATTACAGGTCAGGTAAATCATCCAAGTCCTGACGCGTGCCTGAGGGATTTTTTAAAAGAGGGCGGAAAACTTCCCTGTAATAATAGTGAACAGTGAACAGTGAATAGTGAACAGTGAATAGTGAATAGTGAACAGTGAATAGTGAATAGTGAACAGTGAATAGTGGACAGTGGACGGTGGACAGTGAATAAAATGACAGTCATAAAAGAAGAACGAAAATTTTCCCTGAATCAGATTTACTTTTACCTGACGGAGGGGTGCAATCTTCGCTGCCGTCATTGCTGGCTTGCCCCGAAATATCAGGATGATACTCATACTCATCCCAGCCTTTCCCTGAACCTTTTCAAGTCCATAGTAGAGCAGGCCAGACCGCTGGGGTTGTCAACGGTCAAGCTGACCGGCGGCGAGCCTTTACTCCACCCGCAAATTCGTGAAATCCTGGAGGAGGTTCGCGCCGGAAAGCTCAGGCTGGTTGTGGAGACCAACGGTCTTTTGTGCACCAGCGAACTCTCTCAAATGATGGTGTCATGCAACGATCCTTTCGTGGCGGTGAGCCTCGATGCCGCGGACGCGAAAATCCACGAGTGGATGCGCGGCGTTTCCGGATGCTTTGAAAAAACTATTGAAGGAATCAATAATCTCGTAAATGCCGGCATTAAACCCCAGATCATCATGACGGTGGCGCGTTGTAACAGAGACGAGATCGAGGCGGTTGTGCGCCTGGCGGAATCAGTGGGGGCAGGTTCCGTCAAATTTAATGTTCTGCAACCCGTGGCAAGAGGAAAACAGATGCACGAGGCAGGGGAAACTCTGGGCATAGAGGAACTTGTGGAACTCGGGCAATGGGTTGAAAATACCCTCTCCGTTTCCACAAGCCTGCCGCTCACCTTTGATCATCCGCCTGCCTTCCGTCCTCTGGGAAAAATGTTTGGAAATAACGGCGCCGGATGTAACACGTGCGGCATTTTTGGCATTCTCGGTGTCCTTGCCGATGGCTCATATTCTCTGTGTGGCATCGGTGAGACGGTGCCCGAGCTTGTCTTCGGGCATGCGGATATTGATCGCCTCGACGATGTCTGGAACAATTCTCCCATACTCCGGGAACTTCGCGAGGGTCTCCCTGCCCGCCTCGAGGGTATTTGCGGGAAATGTCTTTTAAAGAGCATCTGTCTGGGAAACTGTATAGCTCAGAATTACTACCTGAACAAAAATCTCTGGGCTCCCTTCTGGTACTGCCAGGAGGCAACCAGCAAGGGGCTTTTCCCGGAGACACGTTTAAAAAAGGAGGAAATGCCATGAATTATGAGAAGCCTCTCCTGATAGATTTCGCCATGGAAGACAGGGCCGAGGGGAAAAACAACTGTAAATCGGGGGCTTCCGCCGCTAATAAATGCAGCCTTGGATCGGATGTGGGAGGAGGGCCCGTTCCAGGAAATTGCAAGAATGGGTCAGCCGCCGCAGGTAAATGCCAGGCAGGAGCATCTGCCTCAAGAGGTTGCAGCCTTGGAAGTCTGGCAACATGAAACAAGGTCAGTTTGAGTTTGAAAGATAAAACATCCTACGCACATCTCCCATACTCCGGGAACTTCGCGAGGGTCTCCCTGATCGTCTCGAGGGTATTTGCGGGAAATGTCTTTTAAAGAGTATCTGTCTGGGAAACTGTATAGCTCAGAATTACTACCTGAACAAAAATCTCTGGGCTCCCTTCTGGTACTGCCAGGAGGCAACCAGCAAGGGGCTTTTCCCGGAGACACGTTTAAAAAAGGAGGAAA
>Ga0268276_1000755_pt1 | contig 35610 bp, 20 predicted proteins | sample saktaG_4_FD_190145 | JGI IMG/M metagenome (GOLD analysis project Ga0268276, IMG submission 190145) | Saline water microbial communities from Sakinaw Lake, British Columbia, Canada - sak_2010_1_5_45m | ecosystem: Environmental > Aquatic > Non-marine Saline and Alkaline > Saline ...
AGGAAAAAGCGGCGCCGCGTGCGGAAGATTTGCTCGCTACGCTCACGAATCTTCCGCACGCGAATAACGGTGAACCCTGTCATTTCTAAATAACGTAAACCCTGTCATTTCTATTTGCTTGCAACAGCCGGCGCAACCACGTTGAAAATGCCCGCCGATTCTGGTATACTTTGATCGGTAATTAACCAGATGAGGTTGTAGTTATGAACCGACCCACGGTCCCGATGGTGCTTTGGCCGGCGCTGCTGTCAATGTTGGCGGTGATGCTGGCGCCGGCGTGTTCGCCCCAACTGAAAGTGGTGGGGGACAAGGACAAGCCGATTCCGATCAATGCGGAAATCAAAATTCACATTTACCAACATGCCGCCGGCGTGGTGGACCAATTGCAGGATGGCCTCGAAGAACCGGCTGAAGAACCTGAAGCTGAACCGTCCGCACTGCTGGAGCGCGCCGCATGGCGGGTCGTGCGCGCGATCGGTGTCCGCGCTGCCTGCGCGGCCGAGCCGGCGGCGAACACGCCATGGCAAGCAGCCTTTGACGCCATGCAGCGCGTGTATCGCCAAGCCCTCCCGTTCTTGCGCAGCGGTGCGCTGGGCGAAAATCGCGAGGGCTATGTGACGGTGATCAACAAGAACAGCGCGGCGACCGCCGCCGAGCGCGCCGCCGCCGCCAAAATCGCGGCCGAGCTGAACCAAGCCCGGCGCGCGTTCTATGCGCAGGATGCCCAGCATCAAGGCGTCGCGCTGGCCGGTCTGCAGGCCTCGTATGCCAAGGCCTTTCGAGAAAGCAAGAAGGTACGGGGCATCTGGGTGGAACTGGTGCGTAAGGGCCAATGGGTCTGGGAGAAAAATTGACATGTACATCATGGTGGTGAATTGCGGCAGCTCGAGCCTGAAATTTCAGCTGATCGCCGTGCCCAGCGAGGAAGTTATCGCCAAGGGCATGGTTGATCGGATCGGGCAAATCAAGGCTGCACAGTTTTTGTATGCCACCAATGGCACACAACATGCGCCGGGCGCGATCAGCGCGCGCAATCACACCGAGGCGATCAATTATGTGCTTGACGCCTTGACCAGCGGCGCGACGGCCGTGCTGCGCGCCAAGGAGGAAATTGCCGCCTTTGGTCATCGCGTCGTGCATGGCGGCGAACAATTCACTGCATCGGTGATTATTACCGATGCAGTGCTGCGTTGCATCGAAGAATGCTGCGCGCTGGCGCCACTACACAACCCCGCCAACCTGGCCGGCATTCGCGCCTGCCAACAGGCCCTGCCGGCGGTACCCAACATCGCCGTCTTTGACACGGCGTTTCATCAGAGCATGCCGCCGCAGGCCTACCATTACGCGCTGCCCTACGAGTACTATCAACGCGATCGCATCCGCCGCTACGGCTTTCATGGCACCAGTCACCGCTATGTCACCCAAACATTTGCCGCACTGATGAAGCAACCTGCCCGTGCAGTCAACCTGGTCACCTGTCATCTGGGCAATGGCTCGTCGCTGACGGCGGTGTTGCAGGGCCATTCGGTGGACACCAGCATGGGCTTCACGCCGTTGCAGGGCGTGATCATGGGCACGCGCTGCGGCGACATTGACCCGGCGGTCGTCTTTCACTTGATGACCAATGACGGCTTGAGCGCCGAGACCATCAATGCGGTGCTCAACAAAAAGAGCGGATTGCTTGGCTTTACCGGCATCAGCAGCGACATGCGCGACGTGCAAACTGCGGCCGCCCAAGGCAACCAACGCGCGCTCCTGGCGCTCGACATGTGGGCCTATGGCATCGCCAAATACATTGCCGCCTATGTTGCCATCTTGCCGCGTACGGACGCAATTATTTTCACTGCCGGCATCGGCGAAAACTCGGGCGCCGCGCGCGCCTTGATCTGCGCCAAGGCACCCGGCCTGGGGCTGGCACTGGATGCCGACGCCAATGCCGGACGTGGCGCCGCGCGCCAAATTAGTGCGCCCGGCTCGCGCATCCCCGTCTGGGTGATCCCCACCAATGAAGAATTGGAAATTGCCCGTGAAACCTACGAACTAATCGCCTGAACCGGCCATCTCTACCGAGCCACCCCCATGAATGACACGTTCACTGAATCGCCGTTGCCACCGCCACCACCCATCTCTGCCGCCGTGCCGGCAGCCCCCGCGCCGCAGCGTTCGACCAAAGGACACTGGATTGCCATTATCGTCTTGCTGCTGCTGCTGGGCGTGAGTGTGGTGCTCAATCTTGGCTTGGCGGTCGCGTCGCTGGTCGGGATGGCCGCGGTATCCGTCAGCGATAGCGATGCCAGCCACCTTCATTTCAGCGAGGAAGTCTTGCGCGGCAGCGGGCGCAAGAAAGTCGTCAAGCTGGAGCTGTACGGGGTCATCACGTTTCAAGGCGAAAGCAGTGTCTTCTTCCAGCAGGAGAGCCTGGCGACGCGGATGCTGAACGAAATCGAGGCGGCCCGCCAGGATGAGAACGTGATCGCCATTCTGGTGGTGGTCGACAGCCCGGGCGGCGGGGTCACCGCCAGTGATGTCATCTATAACGCCTTGCTGCGTTTTCGCGAGAGCAACGCCAAGCGCAAAGTGGTTGTCTTGATGCGCGACGTGGCGGCCTCCGGCGGGTATTACATCAGCGCGGCGGCCGACAAAATTGTCGCGCACCGCACGACCATTACCGGCTCGATCGGGGTCTTGATCTCGAGCGCGAATTTCAAAGGCTTGGGCGACAAGCTGGGCGTCAAGGATGTCACGATCAAGTCCGGCAAGAACAAGGACATCCTCAATCCGTTACGCGACGTTACGGTTGAGGAAACCAATTTGTTGCAGCAAGTCGTCAACGACATGTATGAGCGCTTTGTGTCGATTGTCGCGCGCGGGCGCGCCATCGAAATGGCGAAGGTGCGCAAGCTCGCGGACGGCCGCATTTACACCGCGCCGCAGGCGCTTGAACTGCAGTTGATTGACCAGATCGGCTACGAGGAAGACGCCATCAAACTGGTCAAGGAGCTGACCGCCGAAAAGAAATTCCGCCTGATCCGCTACAAGAAGACGCGCTCGCTCGTGGAATTGTTCGGCGCCAATGCCGGCGCGTCGCTGCGCTTGCCATTGCCCGAACGCTGGCAGGCGCGCTGGCCGGCGGTGCAATACCTGTGGCAACCGGAGCTGTGATAGCCATGACACACATGCACCGCGGTATTCTTGCCGGCAGTCTGGCCGTGAGCGCGACGCTATGCCTGGCTGCCAGCCCGACGCGTGAGCCGCGCGCAGTCAGCGCGGCCTTTGGCGAGTGCGCCCTACGCCTGGCGCAGGTGAGCAACTACGCGGCCGGGTTCGCCGTGACGTTTGATTCAATCAAAGGATCGGTGGCCATGACCGGCACGATTGTGCAACAACCGCCCTTCACCTTCCGCCGTGAACTGTGCCTCGAAGAGCTGAACAGCAGCACGGTCAAACGCGAGTGCAGCGTGTGCAACGGCGCCACCGGCTGGCAGATCGAGTATGCGCCCAATGGCCGCGCAGTCAATGTCAGCCGCTGGGGCGCGGCTTCGATGGGGGAGTTGTTCGCCGTCTTTATGCGTAATGCGCAATTGGTGCTGTTGACGCCGGATCGCACCAGCACCTATGCAGCGCTGCGTCAGGACATCACGTTCGACGCGGTGAGCGCGCGCGACGGCGGCTATGAATTTCACGGGCGTGATCGCAGCGATACGCCGGCCCATCAGGAATTGCGGCGGGTTGCCGGCGCGTATGGCCCGCAGGGCATCAGTAATTACATCTCGCGCAGCGTGCGGCTGGTCGTTGACCGGCACGGTCTGCCGCGTGAGCTCAGCCGCGAGAATCTGCTGGGCCGCGTCATCGAGCGCGCGCAGTTGGTGAACGTGGTCGTCAATCAGTCGTGGCCACCCGCGCTGTTTGAGTATCAACCCCCCACCAATGTGCTGGTGTTCGACCTGGAGCGCGCCATGGAAGTGGAGCCGATTCATGTGGCGCATCCCTTGCGCGACAAGCCTGGCCCGGCGTTTTCAGTCTCGTATTTGAATGGCAAAGCGCTGGAGGTCAAACCGGGGGGCGACGTAATTGTCCTGACCTTCTTCACCAGTTGGAGCGACAATTGTCGCAGCTATCTGCCGCTGATCGAGCAAGCCTATCGCACCTACGCCAATCGCGGCGTCAAGTTTGTGACCGTCACCGACGAGAAGAAGCAAACGACCCTCAAACAATTGATCAGCAATGCGCGGCTGACCATGCCGGTGTATCTCGATCATGACGGCGTGGTCGCCAAGACCTACAAGATCAACATCGTGCCCAAGACGCTGATTATCAACCGGCAAGGGATTGTCTGCGATGTGCTGGAAGGCAATGCACGCGGCGTCGCGCGCGAGCTGGACGCGGCCATTACCGCCGCACTGGCCGAGCCCGCCGCAGACAGCCGCTAAGCACGAAGCCCCAAGGTAGGGTGGTCAGGCCCTAACCGCCGTTGCTCTTCATTGGCTTTTTGGTAGAATCTCGACAGGAAAATAGAGTGCGGAGCACAAAGTGACTGGGTGTGGCAAGCCGTGTGCTCCCCCCGGGATAACAACGAAGGCGTTAGAAGAGCAGGGGATCTCGAATGGCGCAGCACAAGTGGCAGAAAAAGACGACCGAATGAACTTGCCCGCCGTTACACTTGTCCAAGTCGAATCCCATCTGTGGGAGGCGGCGAATATTCTGCGTGGGCCTGTCGACGCTGCCGACTTCAAGACCTACATCTTCCCCCTCCTGTTCTTCAAACGCATTTCCGATGTCCATGACGAGGAGTATGCGACTGCCTTGGCTGAATCTGGCGGGGATGAGGAATACGCGCGCTTTCCGCAGAACTTCCGTTTTCAGGTGCCGGAAGATTGCCACTGGAGCGATGTGCGCGCGGTCACCAGCAACGTTGGACAGGCGCTCCAGAGAGCCATGCGCGGCATCGAAAAGGCCAATCCTGAAACACTCTACGGCATCTTCGGCGATGCGCAGTGGACCAACAAGGATCGCCTTGCCGATGCACTCCTGCGCGATCTGATCGAGCACTTCTCCCGCATCAGTCTCGGCAATCAGGCGGCACAAGTGGACATTCTTGGCCAGTCCTACGAATACCTGATTAAGAAGTTTGCCGATGCCACCAACAAGAAGGCCGGCGAGTTCTACACGCCGCGCTCCGTCGTGCGGTTGATGGTCAACATTCTTGACCCGAAGGAAGGCGAGTCCATTTACGATCCCGCATGCGGTACGGGCGGCATGTTGCTCGAAGCCATCCATCACGTGAAGGAGAACCACGGCGATGACCGCACGCTCTGGGGCAAGCTCTTCGCGCAAGAAAAGAACCTTACCACGTCGGCCATCGCCCGCATGAACCTGTTTCTGCACGGCGCATCGGATTTTCAGGTGGTGCGCGGTGACACGCTGCGCAGTCCAGCATTTTTCTCGGGCGACAATCTTGCCACCTTCGACTGCGTCATTGCCAATCCGCCATTTTCGCTGGAGAAATGGGGTGAAGAAGTCTGGACCAGTGATCCGTTCGGGCGGAACTTCGCCGGCATGCCGCCAGGCAAAACTGGCGACTACGCTTGGGTGCAGCACATGCTCAAGTCCATGGCGCCGAAGACAGGCCGCATGGCTGTGGTGCTGCCGCATGGCGCGCTGTTCCGCATGGGAAAAGAAGGCGCGATTCGCAAGAAGATTCTCGGAATGGACCTGCTCGAAGCGGTGATCGGGCTGGGGCCAAACCTGTTCTACGGAACTGGCCTCGCTGCCTGCATCCTGGTCTTTCGCCAGCGCAAGGCGAAGGACCGTAAGAATAAGGTGCTCATTCTTGACGCCTCGAAGGAATTCAAGACCGGTCGCGCCCAGAACGAACTGCTGCCGCAGCACGTCGAGCACATCTACCAGTGGTATCGCGACTACAAGGATGTGGATGGCATCGCCCGCGTGGTCACTCTCGCTGACATCGCCACCAACGACCACAACCTGAACATCCCGCGCTATGTCGAACCGAAGAACGAAAAGGAAACGCTCACGGTCGAGGAAGCGATGAAGCGGCTGAGTAAGAGTGCGGAGGCGGCGTTTGCGGCGGAGGAAAAGCTGGTCGGCATCCTGAATCGGGAGGGCTTGCTCCAATGAGCCAGCGCATCACACAACAACAACTCGAATCCTATCTCTGGGGCGCGGCGACGCTTCTGCGCGGGACGATTGATGCCGGCGACTATAAGCAGTTGATTTTCCCCCTCCTCTTCTTCAAACGTCTGTGCGATGTGTACGATGAGGAAACGCAGACCGCGCTCAAGGAGTCAGGCGGTGACAAAGACTTCGCCGCTTATCCTGAAAATCACCGCTTTCAAATTCCGCACGACTCCCATTGGCGCGAAGTGCGCAAGGCGGCCAAAAATGTCGGTCAGGCACTCCAGTCTGCCATGCGTGCCATTGAAACCGCCAATCCAGACAAACTCTATGGCATTTTCGGCGATGCGCAGTGGACTAACAAGGACCGGCTTTCCGATGCCATGCTGCGCGATCTGATCGAGCATTTTTCATCGCTTGAACTCACGGTCGCCAACCTGCCTGAAGATGAGCTGGGCAATGGCTACGAGTATCTCATCAAGAAATTCGCCGACGATGCCGGCCATACCGCCGCTGAGTTTTACACCAATCGGACGGTCGTGCATCTCATGACCGAGATGCTGGAGCCGCAGCCGAGCGAATCTATCTACGATCCCACTTGCGGCTCCGGCGGCATGTTGCTCTCCTGCATCGCCCACCTGCGCCGGCAGGGCAAGGAATGGCGCAATGTGCAGCTCTATGGCCAGGAGCGGAACCTGATGACCTCCTCGATCGCCCGCATGAACTGCTTTCTGCACGGCATCGAGGACTTCCGCATTGAGCGCGGCGACACCCTCAGCGAGCCAAAGTTCGTCGAGCGTGACCGGCTCATGCGCTTCGACATTGTGCTTGCCAATCCACCGTATTCCATCAAGCAATGGGACCGCGACGCCTTTGGCAGTGACCCGTGGGGGCGCAATCTCTACGGCATCCCGCCGCAGGGCCGCGCCGACTATGCCTTCTGGCAGCACATCCAGTGCAGTCTCAAACCCAAGACCGGGCGCTGTGCCATCCTCTTCCCGCATGGCGTCCTGTTCCGGCAGGAGGAAGCCGAGATGCGGCGCAAGCTCATCCAAGCCGACGCCATCGAATGCGTGCTCGGCCTCGGGCCGAATCTGTTTTACAATTCGCCGATGGAAGCCTGCGTCGTCATCTGCCGCACGGCCAAACCCAAGCCGCGCAAAAACAAGATTCTCTTGATCAATGCTGTCAACGAAGTGACCCGCGAGCGCGCGCAGAGTTTTCTTACCGACGATCATATCGAGCGCATTGTCAAAGTCTACCATGAGTTCAAGGACGAACCCGGCTTCACCCGCGTCGCTACTCTGGAGGAAATCCGCGCCAAGGACGGAAACTTAAGCATTCCGCTCTACGTCGCACCGGCAGCGTCACCGGGCGTGGTGCGTGAAGAAGGAGTCAGTTACGGCAAGCCGGCGTTACCGGCTGCGTTATCGGCATGGCTTGATAGTTCTGCGCGAGTGAGACAGTCTCTAAGTGCGATTCTGAAGGATGCCCATGACTGAGAAACTGAACGTATTTGTCAGTTCGGTTCAGAAAGAACTGGAGGACGAGCGGGTCATCGTCCAGAACTTGCTGAACACTGATCCGTTCCTTTCTGCCCATTGTTCGCCGGTGCTGTACGAGTTTGAGCCGGCCTCGCCCGACAAAGCCCTGCAAGGATGCCTTACGTCGCTTGATGGCTGTCAGGTATATCTGCTCATCGTCGCGGTGCAATATGGCACATGTATCGGTGAACTCTCGATCACGCATACCGAGTATCGTCGCGCCAAAGAAGACAAGCTGCCTGTACTGGCCTTCATCAAGGGCGACCGCAATGTAAAACGCGACGAAGGTACGAACAACTTGCTGAAGGAACTGGACGCCGATGGTCCCAAGTACAAACACTTCGGCAACGTCATTGAATTACAGAAGGAAGTCCGCGCTGCACTTGTCAAGCTTCTTGAAGATCGGTTCGGCATTGCTCCGTCCACTGACGAAAACGAGATCGCCCAACAGACCATTGAAGCGACCTCACCGTTCGAGTCGCAGCCGCTGACGCGCTTGCGCTGGCCCGACCTCGACCACGAGGTCGTCCGCCGATTGATCGCCGCGGCGGAAGGCAGGGCCGCCGAGAAGCTCTCCGCTGACGACCTCCTCGCGGGCGCATCCGTGCGCGGGCTGGTCTGGCACGACCCGCAAGCCGGGCAACATTACGCCACCGCTGCCGGCATCGTTCTGCTGGCGAAAGACCCTTCGGCTGTTTTCCCCCAGTGCCGGATTCTGGCCGATGCCTACCGCGGTGTTGAGCCGGATGGCGATCCCGGCGATCATGAAGACATCCGCGGCCCGATGCCCAAGGCGGTTGACCGTGCCATCGCCTTCATTGACCGGAACACCCGCCACCCGATGCGCGTTGTCGGCCTCAACCGTGTCCGCTTGGACGAATATCCCGTCGAGGCTTTACGAGAAGCCTTGGTCAATGCCGCAGCCCATCGTCAATACGAGGACGCCGGGCGCAAAATCATGTTGGAAGTCTTCGCTGACCGAATAGTCATCTCCAGCCCGGGACTGCCGCCGGCGCCCATCACCCTCGCCAACTTGCGCCGGGGCAAATACCGGCCGTGCTCGCGGAACCCGGTCCTGGCGCAATGTCTCTCCTATTTCCATCGCATTGAGGAACGCGGCAGCGGCTTCCGCCGCATGCGTGACCAGATGCTCAATCACGGTCTCGATCAGCCGCTTCTCGGCACCGATACCGGCTATTTCCAGGTCATGTTTTCCGGCCCCGGCGAAAAGCTTGAGCGTATTCGCGTGCCCTCCGCCGGACTACGGATCACTCCCACCATCGAAGCCCAGCTCAGCGCGCGGCAAAGGCGGATTTTGAATCAGGCCATCGCAACAGGCGCGGTGACCAATCGCTGGAGTCGCAACCAGTTTGGCGTCGTGTATGATACCGCGTATCGCGACTTGTCCGGCCTCGTCGCTCTTGGAGTGCTGACGCGTGTAGGCAAGGGACGTTCAAGCCAATACATTCCCGCCGCGCAGCAACCGCAATCCACCGATAATCCACCGATAAATCGCGGTCTATCCACCGACAGACCGAACCGGGAATGACTATGATAATCCACCGACAATCCACCGATCTGTTGACCCGAATCCACCGATCCGGTCGGAACAGCAGGTTACCGGAATCTTCCGATAATCTTCCGATAGACGGCCGAAATCTTCCGATGATCAATCGTCAGGTAATCGTCAGATGCATGCCCCGAATCGTCAGATCGTACCCGCCGGTTTGCTTATCCGCCAATCCATCGACTTGCCATCAATTCCGACGCGCAATCCATCAACGGCCGAGCGAAGGGCGCTCCTGTGCCCCGACGGCGGCCCAATCCATCGATAATCTATCGACGGATCCCCGAAATCCATCGATAGGCCAATGGCCCAAACAAGAAAAGCGATCGATTAACGGCCAAGAAAATCCCGGAATCGACCGGTTTCGCGAAGTCAAATCACGATCCGTCGTTCCGCACAAATCTTCTGATAATCTTCCGATGTTTCGTCAGAATCATCCGATGGGCCGCCTCATCACCATGGTGCCCACAGCATGAACGTCACGAGCAACAGCGCCGGTAAAGGGAACCGCGCGCCCATCGGGGCAGGTTGCGGCGGCCTCGAACAGCTCCAGCCCAATCCCGACTGGGCCAAACTTTCGTTTTTGGCCGCGAGGCAGAAGCATGAACACTGATCCGTTCAGCCAAGACGTTCTGAATCGAATCTTCACGATTTCGCCCAAGTACCCTGACCGCTTGATGTCGCGAGAGAGCAGTTGGCTGGAGTTCAAGGAGGCATTTGGATTTCAGAGCCTCGGCAAATACATCCGCTCTGCGGGGGCCTTCGCCAATGCCAAGGGAGGCTATATCGTTTATGGCGTAGCCAATTCGCCTCACAAACTCATTGGCTTGAAGGACGACCACTTTGGCCAGTTAGACCCCGAGAAACTCACGGCATACCTCAATGAGCACTTTGACCCCGAGTTGGAATGGGACGGTCACCTCCATGAACTCGATGGAAAAGTTTACGGGATTCTCTGCTTCCACGAATCACGCAACAAGCCTGTCATCTGTCGAAAGGGGTCCGACGACGGAAAATCTTTGAAAGAGGGTGAAATTTACTACCGTTACAAGGGGCGGACTCAAACGATCCGTTACGCCGAGTTGAAGGAGTTAATCGACGAACGGCGGAAGCACGAGGAGCTTTTGTGGTTCAAGCATTTGAAGGAAATCGCAAGAGTTGGAGTCCACGATGCAGGAATATTCGATTTGCGCAGCGGCAAAGTCACTGGGACAGGTGGTCACTTCTTTATTGACGAAAGCCTTCTCTCGCAGGTTTCTTTCATTCGCGAGGGCGAATTCAATGAAGAAAAGGGCAAGCCGACCCTTAAGATCATCGGGGAAGTACGAGCGATTGGCGCTTCATCGTTTGGCATCGGAGGCAAGGCACACATCGTTAAGACTAAGGGTATCCGTGCACCCGATATCGTCTTGGGATTCGTCCGCTCGGAAAAAGTTGTCGAACCTCAACATTACCTGACTCAGATTTGTTACGAGAACACCGCATTTCTTCCGTTCTACTTCTTGCTGAAGCAGGACAAGATGTCTTTGGACGCCGCGGCGAAAGTTGTGGGTGCGGAACCCTCGACCCAGCAAGCTAAAGGAAAGCTCTTGGAGCGCATAAGGGACGATTCGTCTCTCAAAGTGCCAATGCCGTGCCCGAGAAACGTTGCAGGACAACGAAAGCTTAGAGTCCGTGAACTGCTGTTGAAGAAGCTGATTCCCGCAAATCCCGACACGCGGTGTTTGAAGGACATGCTGGCTATGATTCGGACCCTTCAAGTATCCGAACTTGATACAGGGTTTGTAAAATCCGAATTGGAAAAATGGTTCAATGGGCACTACGCACATGGTGATTCAGACGTGAATCATGAGATTCGGAGAGCCGTGTGTTACATCGATTGCCTGCTCAACCGTCCGGCGTTGGTCGCCAGCAAAAGAGCAAAAAGTGAACGGTAAACGCACCAGTCTGGTTGTTCCGTCACGCGACGAGTTGCGGAAGATCTCGCTCTTTGACCGCAAGGGCTGGAAGACGGTGCGGTTTGGCGAGGTGGTGGAGAACGTCAACGAAACCGAGCGGGTGCCGGCGGAGGCAGGCATCGGGCGGTTCATCGGGCTGGAGCATTTAGAGCCGGGGTCGCTGCACATCCGGGAGTGGGGCAATGTGGCGGACGGGACCACGTTTACGCGCCGATGCCGGCCTGGGCAGGTGCTCTTCGGCAAGCGCCGCGCTTATCAGCGCAAGGTGGCCATTGCGGAGTTCGACGCTGTGGTGTCCGGTGACATATACGTGCTTGCTCCAAAAGGTGACCGTTTGCTGCCGAAACTCCTGCCGTTCATCTGTCTTTCGGAGCGGTTCTTTCAGCATGCGGTCGGGACTTCCGCCGGATCTCTCTCACCACGCACCAACTGGAGCAGTCTCGCCAACTTTGAGTTCGCCCTGCCGCCGCTCGACCAGCAGCGCCGCATCGCCGATATCCTCTGGGCGGTGGATGAAGTCTCACAAAAGTACCGTGATCTGGCTTTAAGTGTGAATGCGCTTCATGATATCTTTATAGTGGACCTCGTGGCGCAAACCAGAAGGGATCCACAATCTCGTCTTGCTGACTACATGGCAGTTGAATACGGAGATTCATTGCCGGAATCAAAAAGGAGCGGGTCCGGGTTCCCCGTTATGGGCTCAAATGGCACTGTGGGTTTTCATCAGGCGTTTACTATTGAAGCGCCGGCCATCATTATCGGGAGAAAAGGTGGCGCTGGTGAAGTGACTTGGTCAGATATTCATTGTTGGCCAATCGACACCGCATACTATGTCAGAATCATCAACAGCAAAATACAACCGAGATGGCTTTACTATCTATTGAAGGGTTTGAAACTCCATAAATACGCAATCACTACTTCTATTCCTGGTTTGAATCGGAACGATGTGCTCAGCATCGCAGTTACTATTCCCAAGTTGGAAAAGCAGCAAGAAATCGCAAACAAGTTAGACGAATTGCAGCGAAACCTATCAACCCTTTCTGAGCATATGCAAAGGGTTGAGGATGTGAAAACGTGCTTGTCAAACCAACTCATATTGCATGACTAATATTTTCACCGAATCCAACACCGTCAAGCAGATGATTATTGCTGTCACTTGTGGCGGACGGCAACCATTGTCTCTAGCCCCTTTCCCAACGGCAACGGGGGGACGCGACGCGGCAGCCGTATCTGAATTTGCGCGCGAGCGCCCTCGGCTTGGGCGGATACTCAGATGTTCGGATGTGGTTTGGAGTGGCCAAGTTTGATTAAAACAGTATAATATAAGCCTATGTTACCCATCGGAACCATCACTTACTCGCTCGGCACTCCTCCTGTTACGGGAAAGGGGGTTTCATGGTCATGGTTGGAGCTGAAAACGGCGGTGAAGGGCCCCCTGGCTGCAGTGGTTTACGATGACACAGGCATTCAGGCTCTGACCTCGCTTCTGAGCGAACTGCCTGATACAGGCTTTACTGTGACCAACGTGCAAGCAACGCTCACGCAGTCAGGGCCGACAGAAGGCTGGCGGGTCGGGGAAGCGCTTGCCGAATGCTATCTGGTTCATCATCGCGCATGTAATTTTCCCTGGCCGGATGGTCGTGACGTTCGCAAAATCGGGTCCAGCTTACCTGGTGCTGACTTGGTTGGATTTCATCAAAAAGGCTCAGACCATCAATTTGCCCTTGGCGAGGTGAAGACGTCCAGTGACAATCAATATCCGCCAGGGGCTTGCTATGGAACAACAGGATTTAAGAAACAGTTAGAGGATCTGCGTGATAACATAGGCATCCGTGATGATCTGGTGCGTTATCTGGGCCATCGGGCGGTGAACAATGCACCATGGAAGCAACAGTTCATGGAGGCGGCGGTGCGTTATTTTGCGGATAAGAATGACATTCAGATATTTGGTCTTCTTGTCCGAGATGTGGATCCGCATCAGGATGATCTCAGAACACGCGTGAAGTACCTGGCCAAAGGATGTCCGGCCCGGATGGCGATTGAGCTTCTGGCAATCTATCTGCCTAAAGAAACGATCCCAAATCTGTGTCACATGGTGACCCAGTCGCGGAAAAAGGGTGGATCATGAATGTAACCAAGGAATCACTGGCAAGGGTGGACCAGCACTGGGCGGTTCTATCGATTGGTGTGAATGAGCGTGATCGCGGTCTTCAGATTGCCAACGTGCGCCTCGTCACCAAGGCCATTGGCGAGCAACTCGCCCTTGCCTTTAACGATTATCGTTCCACTGACGACGATCTGCTCTCACGTCTGGCGTTGGCCTACGAGATGGCCGCCATTGAAGGACTGGACGCTTTCCTAAACACCACCTCAGGCGAGGAAACTCTTCGGGATCAATGCGCGGCGGGGGCCTGGCGCGCTTTTGAAATCGGACGGATGATGCAGGATCCATCGGTAACAGACCGCCGTGTCCTTCATTTGCTTCATCTATCGGCGTTGGCCTATTGCGGTGACCGGTGGACGGACCTGCGACGTTGGTATCGGGACAATCCCGACCTGTGCGCGATCCCTTCCGTCGCAGATGCGTCGTGGGATCGAAGACTGCTCTATCGTCTGTTCGAGTGCTGGCTGCGCCTGTTTCGCAAACAGAACTGGGATGACTTGGACCGCATCCGTGAGATCATTGTGGGCCTGCGAGAAGATCAGAAGACCTTGGAGAAAGAGGTCCTAAAGACCGGCAGCGATGTGGAAGACAGGGCAATGGCACTAAGACTAGTAGCTCTTTATCATTGGGCCAAGGCATCTGAGTTGCTCGCCAAGTATATGCTCCAAGGAGAGCCGCCGGGCATCAATGCCCTGCTCTCTAAGCATTTTGATGCAGCCATTTCATCGGCGACAGGTGCAGCCGATCCCCAACTGGACATGTTGATGCGCTGGCTTCACGCGGCATCCACACAAATGGTGTCTGGATCAATCTGGCGTGTGGCACGGGCCGTGAACTCACGAGTGAGCAAATTCGTTAACGAAGTTACGAAACAGCAGGGCCTCTTCGAACTGCTGCCTCCGCAGCGTGCGGCATGGTTGGAGCAAGGATTGCTCGACCAAGCCGCAACAGCGGTGGTAATCGACATGCCTACCTCCGGCGGCAAGACGCTATTGGCGCAGTTCCGTATTCTTCAAGCGCTTAATCAGTTTGATGCCGAAAATGGATGGGTGGCCTATGTCGCACCTACACGCGCGCTGACCGCACAGCTTAGTCGCCGCCTGCGCAGAGATTTTGCCCCGATTGGAGTGAAGGTTGAGGCGTTGACCGGAGCTGTGGAGGTTGATGCCTTCGAGGAGGAGTTGCTCAGACAGACGGGGGATAAGCGTGGCTTTGATGTGCTTGTGGCCACGCCAGAGAAACTGCAACTGGTAATCCGCAACAAGAAGGTTTCGCGTCCGCTCGCTTTGGTGGTGATGGATGAAGCCCATAACATTGAAAACGAGTCGCGGGGCATGCGGATGGAACTCCTGCTGGCAACTATCAAACAGGAGTGCGCGCAGGCGAATTTCCTCCTTCTCATGCCCTTTGTGGAAAAAGCCGATAAACTTGCCCGCTGGCTGGCAGAAGACGCCAAGGCTGGGCGAGCCATCAGCCTAGGCACAACTGCCTGGAAACCGAATGAGCGTATCGTCGGCATATACCATGCAGAGGCTGATGACAGCCAACGAGCCGGATGGCGGATGCGGTTCGAGACGCTTACGACAACGAAGAATGCAATGCATCTAAAGGGAGTGCATCGCGCGGGCAACGTCAAGCCACTGAATGTGGCGAAGTCGAAGGTCATCAACAATAACGGCCAATGTGGGTTTTCACTTCAGACGGCAGCCATGGCTATGATCTTCTCGGCACGCGGTAGCAGCATCGCGGTGGCAACCCGAATCGATCAGGCCTGGAGTATGGCTCGCGAAACATCAAAGGTGATGCCAACGCTTCGCAACAAGTCCGCTGACATTACTTTGGTGCAGAACTTCCTCAGGGCTGAAATCAGTTCTAACTTTGAACTGATCGAACTATTAGAGCACGGAGTCGGTGTTCATCATGCTGGATTATCTGATGAGACGAGAGCTCTCATGGAATGGCTGACTGAGGAAGGAGCCATCAAAGTTCTTTGTACCACAACTACCATTGCGCAGGGCATAAACTTCCCCGTATCATCGGTGTTTCTGGCTTCGAATTTATATCCGTATGGCAAGGAGATGTCTCCGCGTGACTTCTGGAATCTGGCCGGGCGTGCAGGTCGCATAAACCAGGACAGTGTGGGCGTGGTAGGTTTGGCTTCAGGTAAAGATGCACAGGCCATCAAGGCATATGTCAGCCGTGCCACGGGAGAACTTGTCTCGCGATTGCTGGCGCTTGTTGACGAACTAGATCAAGCGGCAATCGAGTTGAACCTCAAGAAGGTGATAGACGGTGAGCAGTGGGAAGACTTTCGTTGTTACGTGGCGCATCTGTTCAACGAAAAAAAGAATCTTGATGCGGTTTTAGCCAGCACGGAGCAATTGCTACGCAATACCTATGGCTATGGGGTGCTTCGGAATTCTCCCGGTGGGCGCGAGAAGGCTGACAAGTTGCTCGCAGTCACCAAAGCCTACGCGAGCAAAATTGCTGAGCATCCTGAGCGTGCAGCCATGGCAGACATGACGGGCTTCTCATGTGAAGGTGTAGGTGTCGCATTGGCTGGCATGGGCAATCTGGACCGGAAGCTGAACCCGTCTGACTGGACGCCTGATGGTCTATTCGGACGAGGTACAGGCATGGCGGATCTTTTCGGGGTGATGCTGCGGATCCCCCAACTAAAGCGCGGGTTGGATGCGATCACATCACCCGGGATTGATCGGACACAGATTGCTGGCATCACGAAGGCATGGGTAGGCGGAGACAGCATTCAAGAAATCGCAAAGAAGTTCTTCAAGGGCACTGACGGTGGAACCGAGGCCATTACGGAAACTTGTAAAGCCATTTATAGGACGCTGGTCAATAACGGCACTTGGGGCATTTCAGCGCTTAGCAGGTTTTCCGGCATTGATTTCGAAAAACTGACCGAAAGTGAACGTCGAAAAATCAATGTCCTACCTGCAATGATCTATCACGGCGTGAAAACTGAAGCCGGGGTGCTGATGCGCATGAATGCAGCACCCCGCAGTGTCGCCGAGAAACTCGGCGAGGTCTTTGAAAAGAAAGTCGGTTCTGTTGCTGATGGCCAAGGGGTCCAGGCAGCCCGCGACTTTTTGAAATCCCTGGATGCCAAGGGCTGGGAAGCCGCGAGACCTGCCAATGCGCCATTGTCTGGTGCCGACTATCGTCGTGTCTGGGCAATTTTGTCGGGAGAGGGAAGATGACCTTCACCGAATCCAACACCGTCGAGGAGATGATAATTGCCGCTGCGTGTGGGCAGCGGCAACCCTCAGCCCAGACCCTCTCCCAGCGGGAAACGGCGAACACGGACAGTGACGTGCCCGCGTTAGCGCGCCAAGTGCCGCCGCCTTATGGAGATAGAGGCGAGTCATTCGCTGACGAACTGCAGCCTGCGTTATGGACTTTCGTGCCCGCCGCGCAAGTTCCGCGACGGCCCGGCGATGTGATGGTTGAGAAATGGTTGCGTGAGGCGCTGATCCGACTGAATCCCGAAATCGCGGCCCAGCCCGACCGCGCCGACGAAGTCATCTACAATCTCCGCGCTATCCTGTTGTCGGTGCAGGCGGATGGATTGGTGCGGGCGAACGAGAATTTCATGGCCTGGCTGCGCGGCGAGAAGACGATGCCCTTCGGCCCGCACGGCGAGCATGTGCCGGTGCGCTTGGTGGATTTCGAGAATCTGACCAACAACAGGTTCGTGGTCACGAATCAGTGGACTTTTGGTCAGAGTGGCACAGGCTTCCAGTCTGTGACCTTTGGAAGTCACAGGCAAGATGTTTATGCCACCTTGGACAAACGCTTTGACGTAGTCTTCGTGGTCAACGGTCTGCCGGTTGTCATTGGCGAGGCCAAGACGCCGACGCGCAGTGCAGTGACGTGGTTCGACGGCGCGTTCCAGGTGAACGAAATCTACGAGAAGCAGGTGCCGGCGATGTTTGTGCCGAACGTCTTTTCCTTCGCCACCGAGGGCAAGCTGTTCCGGTACGGATCGATCCGGATGCCCATCGAGATGTGGGGTCCGTGGCGCGACGAGGAGAACCAGGAAGAAGGGCAGCTTCATCATGTGAAGGCCACGGTGAAGAGCATGCTCCGCCCCGAGGCGGTGGTGGACATTCTGCAAAACTTCACCCTGTTCGCGACGGACAAGAAGCACCGGCGGATCAAGATCATCTGCCGCTATCAGCAGTACACCACGACGAACCAGATCGTGGCCCGCGTGGTGAAGGGGTATCCGAAGAAGGGGCTGATCTGGCATTTTCAGGGGAGCGGCAAGTCGTTGCTGATGGTGTTTGCGGCGCAGAAACTGCGGATGCATCCGAACCTTGGCAATCCGACCGTGATGATTGTGGTGGACCGCATTGACCTCGATACGCAGATCACGGCCACATTCAACGCGGCCGACGTGCCCAACATGATCGGTGTGGCGACGCGGCAGGAGTTGCAGACATTGTTGGCGCAGGACGTGCGCAAGGTGCTGATCACGACGATTCACAAGTTTGCCGAAGCCGGCGGGAAACTCAACGAACGTTCGAACATCATCGTGATGGTGGACGAGGCGCACCGCACACAGGAAGGCGACCTGGGTAGGAATATGCGCGAGGCGTTGCCAAATGCATTTCTTTTTGGTCTGACCGGCACGCCCATCAACCGTGCGGACCGGAACACGTTCTGGGCGTTCGGCGCGGACGAGGACGAAAAGGGGTACATGAGCCGGTACTCGTTCCAGGAATCCATCCGGGACAAGGCCACGCTGCCGCTGCATTTTGAGGCGCCCGAGATCAAGCTGAAGATTGATAAGGCGGCCATTGACGAAGCCTATAAGCAGATTACGGGCAACCTGAGCGAGCAGGATCGCGATGACCTCGCCAAGCGTGCCGCCAAGATGGCCGTGTTGGTGAAGAACCCGGAACGAGTGCGCACGGTGACGGAGCACATTGTGAAGCACTTCCAGACGAAGGTGGAGCCGAACGGCTTCAAGGCCCAGGTGGTGGTCTTCGACCGTGAATGCTGCGTGCTTTACAAAGAGGCAATGGACAAGTTGATCGGGCCGGAGGCGAGCGCCATCGTGATGACCGGTGCGCAGAACGATCCGCCCGAGTGGAAGCAGCACGTGCGCGACAAGGATGCTGAAGAAAAGTTGCTCGACCGTTTCCGCGATCCGGTGGACCCACTTCAGTTCGTGATTGTTACCAGCAAGTTGCTGACCGGGTTTGACGCGCCCATCCTGCAGGTGATGTATCTGGACAAGCCGATGAAGGATCATAATCTGCTGCAAGCGATCTGCCGGACGAACCGGACGTTCGGCCAAGAAAAAACACATGGTCTGATTGTGGACTACATCGGCATCTTCGATGACGTGGCGCGGGCGCTGGACTTCGACGAGAAGGCCGTCCAGCAGGTCGTTTCCAACATCGACGAACTGCGGAAAGCGTTGCCCGTGCACGTGCAGAAATGTCTGTCCTTCTTCGCCGGCGTGGACCGCAGCGTTGGCGGATACGACGGTCTCATGGCCGCGCAGCAGTGCCTGCCGAACAATGAGGTGCGTGACCAGTTCGCCGCGAACTACATCGTGCTGGGCACGATCTGGGAGGCGCTGTCGCCCGATCCCTGCCTCAGCCCATACGAGAAGGACTACCGCTGGCTGACGCAGGTGTACGAGTCAGTAAAGCCACCGAGCGGCAATGGTAAACTGCTGTGGCACGCGCTTGGAGCGAAGACAATAGAGCTGATCAACGAGAACGTGCACGTCGAGTCCATGCGCGACGACGTGGAAACGCTGGTGTTGGATGCGCAGGTATTGGAAGACATCCTGAAGGACGCCGAGCCGCTCAAGCGGGGCAAGGAGATCGAGATCAAGCTGATGTCGCGCCTGCGGAAACATTTGGGCAACGCGAAGTTCACCGCGCTGGGCGAACGCCTGGAGAAGATCAAAGAGCGGCACGAGCAAGGGTTCCTGACCAGTCTGGAGTTCCTGAAGGAAATCCTAGAGTTGGCGAAAGATGTGGTGCAGGCCGAGAAAGCGGCCGAGCCGGAGGAGGAACGCGACCGGGCGAAGGAAGCATTGACCGACTTGTTCCAGGAAGCGAAGACCAAGAACACGCACATCATCGTCGAGCGTATCGTGACCGACATTGACGACATTGTGAAGAAGGTGCGATTCCCCGACTGGCAGCACACCAGCCAAGGCGAACGGCTGGTGCAGAAGGAGCTGCGCAAGGCGCTGCTGAAGTATCAACTCCATCGCGATCAGGATTTGTTCGACCGCGCCTATTCTTACATCAGGCAGTATTATTGACGTTTCTGTGAATTCGCGCAGATTTGCGGCGCGGAGGCCGCTCCTGTGCTCAGTGTTCGGCTGCTTGGAGCTGGCTGGCTAGCTAAGGCACCAGCCTAGTCCCGTCAAAGGCGGCGATCCCGCCAACGGCGTGGAGCGTGGATCCCGCCAGCGGCGGGATATTCGGTTTTCTGTGTTCAGTGGATGCAACAAACTGAAAACTGGTGTCACAGCGGCGGGTTTCAGGTTTCAGGGTTCAGGGCAGAAAGAGAGCGGCTGTGAATTCTCACCGACCGGCTGCCGAAGGGAACGCGGGTCACCCGACCCGCTGAAGGTACCGCCGAACTCCCGTTCGGCGTGCGTTTCTGCCCGTAGCCGCCGTGCGGCGTGCGGCGTATCCCGGGACCACCCCACGCGGAACGCCGTTCCGCGGCTATATCTGTACAGAGAGACCCCCACGACCCTCCAATCTTTCCTTTCATCCCGCCGGCGGACGGCTATGCTGCAGCGCCGCTGCTGGCCTTGGGCTAGTCCCGCCAGCGGCGGGATATTCTGTGTTCAGTGGATGCAGTAAACTGAAAACCGCAAACTGAAAACCAGTGCCAAAGCATCGCGGCGCGGAGGCCGCTCCCACTTTACCAAGATGCGGCGGTGGTCGGTACGTCGGTAGTCGGTGGAAGAGCAGATGTGGAAGCAGCGCCGCGGCCATCCCCGTCTTTTTCATAATTCTTTCGCGGCGAAAGAATTACTGCCAGATGCGATCAGCCAGGGTCGGCGCACCCAGGGGCGCCGCGTCATAGTAATCTTCAATAATGATGTTGTTGTCCACAATGATGCGGCCGGTCGAGCGCTGCAGCACCGTCACCGAGACGCGCCAGTCGGCCAGGGCGCGGATCTCATTGCGCAGGGCGGTCGCCAACGCCTGCTGGTAGAACAAGACATCAAAGGTGGTGGACTGGCCGACCTTGAATTTTTCCTCTTCGGCGCTGAGCTGTTCACGCGCGAGGCGGGTGGCTTCGCGCGTGGCATCGATGCGTTTGCGATTGGTCTCGACGCCGCGCAATGCGACGCGCACGCCGATTGTCACATTCTGTTGCGCCTGCTCGACGCCCAACTCGGCCTGGCGTTCGGCATAACGGGCCTGGCGGTAGGTGGCGACCGGCTCAAGATACAAGATCGGCATCGAGAATTCCACACCCAAAGTCCAGTTCGGATGCCGTCCGCTGTATTGATCGTCATACGCATGGCCATAATCGCCACCGACGCCGTCAAAGCCAAGTCCGCCGAGCAGGTTCACGGTTGGCAAAAGGTTGTTTTTGGCAACCTTCAACGTCTCGCGCGTGTTTTTCAAGCCGAGTTGCGCAATTTCAATGACTTGCTGATTCTGCAAGGCAAGTTGGATGAAATACGGTTCATCCGAGGGAATGTCAAACACATCCGGCTTTTCGAGCGGAATCAGGCGGTCCTGCACTTTGCGCAGCGCCTTGGGCAGCATCAAGTCGTCCATTTTTAGATTGATCAGCAGGCGCAAGGCGTCTTCCGCGTCACGCACGGCATTGAGCGACACCAACAGTTGCTCTTCGTCCGTGGCGATCTGGGCTTTGGCCTTGGTGACATCCAGCGGCGCCAACATACCCACTTTGACCTTGGCTTCATTGACTTTCAACAGTTCGTAGGCCAGTTGCAACGTATACTCTTGCGCTGCCGCCTCCTCGCGAAAATAATAGAGGGTCCAGTAGGAGCGGGTCACCGATAGGATCATATCCTGCACGGCCGCTTCAAGCTGGACTTGCGATGCCCGCCACGAATTGCGCGCGATGCGGATGGGCGCCATGTTGACCCCCAGGCCGAAGCCGTTCAGGATCGGGACCGAGATCGCGGCCTGGTTGTAGGAGTTGAACACCGGGTTGAACATGCCGCCGCCGGGATTGATGCGCGATTGGTTCTGGCCCATGCCGAACGAGTAGTCCATGCCGGTCATGAACTTGCCAGCGACCTGGCCGCCAAAGTTGAGCGTGTCATTGCGGGAATTACCGATCTTGTCTTCGGTCGCGCCATTGCCGTAGGTTTTCTGAAACGGGCGCGGCGACAGGCTGCCGTCCCATTGAAAATTCATGCTGTATTGGGGATCGAACACGCTCCAGGCCAAGCGCACGCCTTCGCCGGCGCTGGGCGGATTGTAGCGGTCAATCGTCAAACCAAGATTGTATGCGAGCGCCATGGCAAGGCACTCGTTGAGGTTCAAATAGATGTTTGATTCCGGCACTTTCCACGTGGTAAGGTGCGCATCCAGCTTGGCCACCAGATTGGAAACCGGCTCGGGTACTTCGCCGGGAACCAGCGAATCAATGGTGGCGGAGGACGACAAGGACAGGGCCGCAAGCGCGGCTGATGCCATGTAGACGGTGCAGATGATGCCGCAAGCGCAGCGGCCTTTCCAGTGCGTGATGTTCATACGTGCAAATGCGCACAATGGGCTGCGCACGCAGGTTGCGTGGCATGTCCACCGCTTGCATTACCGTGAATGTCTACGTGACCGAAAATCCAAACCGCTACTAACCGCTCAATACTATAGCAAATAGGGGCGGCTTTTGTCAAATGACGTGGCTAAAATTCCGCTACAAGAGAAAAGAGCGGCTGCCCGCGCCGCATTATCTTTATCCGCAGATGACGCAGATTTCACAAATGTTTCAAAGGCACAAAGTCACGAAAGATGTTGCATGGTAATCAGTGATCAGTGATTGAAATGCGGAATAATGGCGGGCCGGAAGCATGGATACTGATTACTGAAAACTGATTACCGATTGCCGAACAAATGCCGCGCAAATGCCGCGGATTTACCACATTGTCGCATTCCCTGGCCGGCTTCTCAGTACTTTTGGAAGCTACTAATGAAACCGTTTTCTACATTGCAGCGTTCTTGTAGCCGCCCGCGGTGAGGGCGGCTTCTGCAGCCGCGGTCAGCGCCCGCGGCTACAATTGGCATGGCACCTAGTAAGCGCATTCATTAGTAAAAGGTGCAAAACACCCGATTGCGCCGGGCACGGGACGTCTCTATAATATATATTCTCCATGTGGGAGCTGGCACATTTTGGTCCTCCTTGGTGAAAATGGTGATGAGTGTGCTGCCGTGTTTCCTCAACGCGCGGCAACGGCGCCACTCCCACTTGGATTTTTATGGATAACAAGATGGCTCATCCTTCGCGTCACAATCGTGTTTACTTCCTGGCGCTGGCATTGATTATCGGCGGCGTGCCGCTGGCTATTGCCGCTGGCTATATCGGCTGGGTAGAAACGGAAAGCCTTCTCTTTACACTCATCAGCGCTGGGTTGCCACTGGTGTTCGTGCTCGCCGGTCTTTTTTCATTGCGTTGACGTCAGTGCGTTTGGAAGCGCAAGGGTACAAGACAGCTGATTTGGTCATCCTTGGTGATCGCGCGGCTCGTTTCTGGTATAATGGGTGCAATAACTGTGCATGGTTGTTTCTCCGACTTGGTGAGGTGATGGTATGAAGCTGAATCTGCGTGAGCTAGGCTTATGGCGCGTGTTAGGCGTTGCGAATCTTGTGCAATTGGCTGGATTATTGGTCTTGTCAGTTTCGGCTGCATTGGCCGGTGTGGGCGTGAGTTGGGACACCAGCACGCCGCCGGATCCGTCGCCGTGGCCGTACGGCGATACGAATGATTTCAGTGACATTCCTACGCCGCAGACGCAGCCGGCGTTTTGCTACGTCTATCGCCCCAGTGCGGTGCAGGCCAACGAGCGTGTCTACATTGTCGGCGGGCGCATGTCGTCAGCCCCCAGCGGCTATGTCAACGCCCACAGTCACCTCAGCATTTTCAACCCGTTTGAGAGCAACCCCAGCAACATGTGGAGCGCCGCCAAATGGGACGGCAGCGGGCCGTGCGGCATTAACATGGGCGGCGGCACGACACGGCCCACCAGGCCCAACGGTGTCGCGCCGGCGGGCGTGGCGTTGGGCACCTATGATGTTGACTTTGACGGCACCGAGGAGTTATTCCTGTTTTCGGGCGAAAATCATCCCGGCAACACGGTCATGATGTACGATCCGGACAGCGACAGTTGGACGAACCGCACCGGCACGAGCGGCATTGTCAATGTGATGACCTGTGCCGGCGGGCAGGTCGGCGGCAAGTATTATCTGCACGGCGCGCCGGATTCCATGTTTGTCTATGATTTTCTGGCCGAGAGTTGGCAGACCGTGCCGATTGCGAATTTCCCGCAGAAGACGGTGCAATGCGGTAGCGCCTCCGACGGACAGAAAATCTACATGCCGTGGGGCGCGTATGACAACATTGCACGCACCAGCAGCAATTCGTTCGGTTTAGCCATGTACATTTACGACACGGGCAATCCGAGCAATGTGGTCGCCGGCGTTCCGCCGCCGTTTGGCTGCAACCAAGCGGCCGTTGTGGGCTATCGTGACCGTGTCTATTTATTCGGTGGGCGCATCACGGGTGGCGCCGACAGCAGCACAAATTTGATCCAAGTCTACTTTATTGGCTCGAACAGTTGGTACATTTCGAAAGACTGCATGCCGGCCAACATCAATGCGCCAGCGGCTTGGTTTGCCAACCGGCGGGTGGTGATTGCCAACGGCTATTTGTTCAACAACGGCGCACAGCCGAATCAGACCACCAATGTGCTGTGGTCGGCTGACATTCGCCAACTTGATCCGCCCTTCCCGACCGCGCTGGATGTTTTTCCCAGCACCCTTGATTTTGGCATGACGGACAGCACCGGCATATACTATGTCGGCGATGCCGGCGGCATCGGTTTGGATTACACCAATATCGTGACAGCGCCGTGGCTGGCGGTGACGCCGGCGGCCGGTGCGACCGCAGGCTTGGCCTACCGCACGAACACGGTCGTGATCAATCGCACGTTGATCACCACGCCGGTCACCGGCGCGGTTCAGGTTGTAAGCGGCGGCGAGACTAGCGAAGTGAAGGTGATTGTCACATTAACGTCCGGCGCCTTATGGACCGAGAAGGCCCAGAATCCGGCGTGGTTCCCGTACCAAGAAGGCTCCGGCAGCAGTCAACTGATGGACCTGCCGATTCCCACGGCCACGCCTGGCTTCATGGTCAGCCCCGGCGATCCGCGGGCGGGTGTCCAAGGCTATTGGCCGACCTATTGTGCCATTGCGGTCTTCGCCAACAACAAGTACTACGTTGGCTGCGGGCAGGGACCGAATATCGCGCTGGGTGCGCCGGCTGGCTACACTTGGCCGAGCAACTCGTATGGCCAGGGCGCCAGCTACAACCGCCAGTCCATGATGGCGATTTATGATCCCACGGTTGACACGTGGGTCTGCTCGAAGTGGGATCAAACCGGTCCCGTGCCCTTCAATTACAATTTTGGGTCTGGCGGCATCGTCTGGTCGGTGATCGGCGACGGCACGCAGAGCGGATCGGCCCAGGCCTTTGCCTTCGATTACGACAGCGACGGCACCCAGGAAATCTACATGCACGGCGGCTATCCCCAGTGGGACGGCTGGAACTTCATCTTTGATCCCGATTTGAACGGCGGCAATGGCTCGTGGTCGACCACGGCCGCGGCCGCCAACTTCTCCGCTGGCTACAAGTGCCAGCGCCGCGGCGGCTGCGTGCCGGTGGGATCCAACGTCTACGTGATTGGCGGCAACTTCTGGGGACCGCTGGGCCAGTGCAATCTGCAGGTATTCGAACCCGCCGCCAACGCCTGGACCGTCTACGAAAATGTCTATGGCACAAGTCTGTGGCAGTTCGGGATCGGCTCAATCGGTACGAAGGTTTACATCTTGGGCGGCCGCGAACGCGTGGGCAATCCAACAGAAACCGATGTGCTGCGCTATTCGCCGAACGTCTACATGCTGGACACCACCAACATCGCCGCCGGCTTGACGAAAGTCGGCACGCTGGTGGTGGGCGTCGAGCAGCCCTCGGTGGTGCAATGGCGCGGGTTGCTCTATGTAATTGCCGGTCTGACCGCCGGCGACGAACTCACCTTGACCAGCAGTGCGACCAACCTGTTCCAGATTTTCAACCCGGCCACGGGCGGCACCACGGTCAGCGATACGCCGCTGCCGGTCAACGCCTACGGCGCATCCTGCGCCGTGTCGGCGGGCGGCATGCTCTACGTCGGCGGTGCGTTGCGCTATCGTGATGCCGATGGCACGAACTACAACGCAAGCCGTTTGTGGACTCTGCAACTGCCAGGCGGGACGGCGTTTCCGGTGATAGACATTACGAGTGCGCCGGCGCACGTGGCGTACGATGTCAGCAGTTATGCCGTGGCGGGTACGAATACGAGCGACGTTGTCGGTGACATGTGGGTATCGAACGCGCTGGCGGGCGGCACAGCGATTAGTTTCAGTCGCAGCGGACTGGCGTTCACAGCGCCGGCGGTTGGATTACAGATTGGTGCGAATGCCATTCGTGTCTATGGGACAAACATGTATGGCGCCGTGGCGAGCGACAGCGTGGCAATCACGCGAGTCGGCATCGAGCCGTTTGTGGACATCACCAACGCGCCTGTGACGGTGACGTATGATGTCGTGAGTTACGCGGTTGCCGGCACCAACAACCTGGATCTTGTCGGCGACATGTGGGTGTCAAATGCGACTGCTGGTGGCGCGGCGGTCAGTTTCAGTCGCAGCGGGCTGGCGTTCACAGCGCCGGCAGTTGAATTGCAGGTTGGGTTGAACATTATCCGCGCCTACGGCACAAACATGTATGGCACCGTGGCGAGTGACAGCGTGGTTATCACGCGTGGCGGCATCGGCACGGGTGCCCCCTTTATTGATGTCACGAATCAGAACGCAAGCTTTGCCAATGACGTGACAGAAACCGGCATTGCCGGCACGAACAATAGCCATGTGGTGGGCGGCATGTCGTGGAGTAACAGCCGCGGCGGCAATGGCACGTTTGCTGCCGCAGCGGCGTGGACCATCACGAATATTCCACTTGGTGTGGGCGGCAATATCATCACCGTCAGCGGTACAAACCAAGTGGGAGTAGCAACCAATGACAGTGTCATGATCACGCGCGGCGCCGGCGTGGGTTGGACGGAGAAGAACTCCAACCCGGCCCGCTTCCCTTATGAAGTTGGCGCGGCCAATGCGCGCCAAATGGACCTGCCGATCCCAGTCGCGACCAATCGCACCTTTGTCGCCTACCAGAACAGCGGCGGCGGGCAAGTACCTGGGCCGGCATATCAAACCAATATGATCATCTGGTCCGCGGTTGATCCACGCTACGGCGAGGAAGGCTACTGGCCCACGTATCACAGCGCATCGGTCTTTGCCAATGGCAAGTATTACATTTCCGCCGGTGTCGGCCCGAATGTCAATTTAGCAAGTATTTACGGCATGTCGGGTGCCGATGGCAAATCCATTTCAATGGGCTATATGTGGCCGAGTAATTCCTGGCCGAATGGCGACGGCTATACCTACAATCGGCAGGCGGGCTTTGCTGTGTATGACCCCGTGGCAGATACCTGGCAGAGCGCTTCGTGGCAGCCGGCTGACCTCAACGGTTATTGCATTGAAAACGTGAGTGACCCAGCCTATGGCACCTATGTCGACCGCAAACCCATGCGCGGCCAAGGCACGTGGATCGGCGCCAATCAGGCCTTTGCCTTTGATTGGGACAGTGATGGCGTTGAGGAAATCTTCATGCACGGCGGCTATCCGCACTGGGATGGCTATAGCGCCGTCTTCGACCCGAATCGCGGCACGGTTGGCGAATGGAGCACGACTGCCGCAGCCAACAACTTCAGCAGCGGCAACAAGGCGCAAATGTATGGCGGCACCGTGCGCGTCGGCAGCAATATTTACTGCTTGGGTGGCAATTACTGGGGACAGGATGGCGCAACCCATATGCAAGTCTACAATCCGGCACTGAACACCTGGCAGACGTATGAGAACATTTACACCAATCAACTGCGTCACTTTGGCTGCGCGGCCATCAGCAACAAGATTTACTTGTTCTCCGGCGAGCAGTCGCCCAACATTGCCTATTCGCCCAATGTTTACATGCTGGATGTGACCAGCCCGGAGACAATCGGCAACGGCGTCAAGATTGTCGGGCAAGTGTCAGTGCCGGTACGTTGGCCGTCGATGGTGTCATGGGAAGGGAAATTGTACATTGCTGGCGGGCTGACGGCCAGCGGCCCGACCAATGTCTTCCAGATATTTGACCCCGCGACCGGGGCGACGGTTCTGAGCCCGGAAGTGTTGCCGTTCAACGCCTACGCTGCTTCGTGCTCAGTCAGCCCGTTGGGCACATTATATCTGGGCGGCGCAATGCGAATGGTTGACCCAGCCAGCGGCTGGCTGGTCAACTCCAGCCGTTTGTGGACTCTGCAACTGTCGGGCGGGACGGCGTTTCCGGTGGTAGACATTACGAGTGCGCCGGCGCACGTGGCGTACGATGTCAGCAGCTATGCCGTGGCGGGTACGAACACGAGCGATATTGTTGGCAATATGTGGGTGTCCAATGCGACCGTCGGCGGCACAGCGATTAGTTTCAGTCGCAGCGGACTGACGTTCACAACGCCGCCAGCAGCGCTGAACGTGGGTACCAACATGATTTGGGTCTATGGGACAAATGTGGATGGTATGCTTGCAAGTGACAACGTGGCCATCACGCGTGGCGGCAGCGGCACGGGCGCGCCGTTTGTGGACATAACGAACACGACCATGCAGGTCATGATCACATCGCCGTTTGCGGTCGCAGGCACGAACAACAGTTGGGTGATCGGCCTGATGTGGGTTTCCAACGCTGCCAATGGCCAGCAGTTGCATTTTCCGGCCTCGCAGTCATGGGTCTCGGCGACGCTGAATCTCCAAATGCTTACCAACATCATCTATGTGTTCGGCAGCAATTCGATCGGCAATGTGACGAATGACACCGTGGTGATGATCGGCGTGCCCGAAGGCGTGGGCCTCCTCGGCCTGGCGGCGCTGGTGCTGGCGAGTATGGCGGCGCGCAAACGACACAAGTATTTGATTGCAGACAGCCGGCGCATTTGATTGAAGGGTGTGCAGCCCCATCTCCCACATGAGCTGACGAGTATCTCGTAAAGAAACGGCCTCTCGGATGAGGAGAGACCGCCTCGGACGAGAGCAATGACAGGTTTCTCCTGGTCGGCGAAGCCATTGTTGAGGGCGAGCTGCAGAGCACGAATGAGACGGACACAATCATGAACTGAGATAGTGTCAGACCTGATACTATTCGCACTTATCCCGCTAACGCGACAAGAGATACAATCGAGAGATCGCACCTGCTTTCAGCCGATCAGGCGATCGGCGTTCCTTTCGTCGCGCGCAGCGGACGGCGGCTGCCTGACGCGGAACGCCGTTCCGCGGCTACAGATATCAAGCGCAGCATGCAAGGCCAGCAAAGGCGCCGACCGGCTTGAATGTCACTGATACTGCTGCTTCCCTTGCGACGAAATTTCAGTGAGAACGGGTCGTGTTTGACAATGCGCAGATGCTGTGCTACACTCTGGTGCGATGCACCCCGAAAAGTCTATGATCACCAATGGCACACGTCCACGCGAGTTGAGCGTGCGGGCAGTTGTGCTCGGCATCGTGCTGGCCATTGTCTTGGGTAGTGCGAACGCCTATCTCGGGTTATTTGCGGGCATGACGGTGTGCGCTTCGATCCCGGCCGCGGTCATTGCCATGGCCTGCTTTCGCGTCTTGGGCGGCGCGGCGACGCGGGAAAGCAATATTGTGCAGACGGCCGCATCGGCAGGGGAGGCGCTGGCCGCCGGCGTGATTTTCACGCTGCCGGCACTGGTCTTGATGGGCGCTTGGGCGCGCTTTCCTTGGTGGCACGTGACCTTGATTGCCATGACGGGTGGCATGTTGGGCACCCTGTTTACCGTGCCGCTGCGGCGGGCCTTGCTGCCGCGCGCTGACTTGCGGTTTCCGGAAGGCGTGGCAACTGCGGATGTCCTGCGGGTAGGGCAGCAGACAGGGGAGCACAGCGCGACGCATGGCGTGTGGGTCCTGTGTCTGTCCGCAGGTGCGGGTGCCGTCCTAAAACTTGCGCAACAAGCATTGGGCGTGTGGCCGGCAGCGTTGGAGGGCGCAACCCGGGTGCGCGGGGCCGTGCTGGCGGGCGGCGTGGACTTGTCGCCGGCATTGCTGGGCGTGGGCTATATCGCCGGGCTGCGCGTGGCGCTGTTGGTGTTTGTCGGCGGCGCGCTGGCTTGGTTGTGCGCCGTACCGGCCGCCACGCTGGCGGGCGGCGATGCGTCTGCGGACGCCATGACCGCGGCGTATGCTGCCTGGCGCAGTTCGGTGCGGTATCTCGGCGTGGGCGCGATGATCATCGGCGGGCTGCAGTCCGTTGTGCATCTTTTGCAGCCGCTATGGGCGATGCTGCGCGCGGAATGGGTGCAGCTGCGCGACAACAACATGCGGAACGTGCGCGCCGCCACCGACAAAGACATCCCGATGGCGGTAGTACTCGGTGGCGTCGGCGTCTTGATTATTCCGGCGGGCGCAATCGTGGCGGGACTGCTCGATGGCTGGCTGGCAATCAGTATCGTCACCATCCTCAGCATCACGCTGGGCTTTTTATTCGCGGCCGTGGCGGCATACATGGCGGGCATGGTCGGTTCATCCAACAATCCGATTTCCGGCATCACGCTGGCAGCCATGTTGCTGGTCGCGTTGGTGCTGTTGTTGTTGGTGGGGGCCGGCAACAGTGCCGCGCCGGCATGTGCGGTGCTGGTGGGCGCCATTACATGCTGCGCGGCAGCCATTGCGGGGGATGTCATGCAGGATTTGAAAACCGGGCAACTGGTCGGCGCCACACCGTGGAAGCAGGAGGTGATGGAAATCGTCGGCGTGATTGCCGCGGCCATGGTGATGAGTTTTGTACTGAATGTCCTGCACGACGCTTATGGCATTGGCTCGGCAACTTTGAGCGCACCGCAGGCGACGTTGATCAAGACGGTGGCGGAAGGCGTGTTTCGTGGCGGACTGCCGTGGGGCTGGATCGGCGCCGGCGCCGGCTTCGCGCTGGTTATTATTGGTCTGGATGAATGGCTGCGCTGGCGCAGGGGTGTGCGCGTGCCGGTGCTGGCGATCGCGGTAGGCATGTATCTACCGTTCACGCTGTCGGTAGCCATGCTGCTGGGTGGCTTGATTGCCTGGCAGGCGCGGCGCGGCCGAAGCAGCGCGACGGCGCGCGACCTGGGTATTTTAAGCGCATCCGGCTTTATCACCGGCGAAGCGCTGACGGGCATTCTTGTGGCGCTGCCGATTTTTCTCAGTGGCAATCGCGCGTGGTGGCCGCAGATGAGCATGCGGCCATGGCTGGGCGTCATGGCCTTCATGCTGTGTGCCGCAGGGCTGTGGGCCAGCGCGCGCGGATCGTTTTTGGTACGATCAAAATATTAGCGCAACGTTGTTGCTCCCCACCGAGCTTGCCTCGGTGGAAGCATGCAAAGAATGTGGGAGCCGCCTGCGTGCGGCGAATGCAGCGTCTGCGGCAGATTCGCGACGCGGAGGTCGCTCCCACTTTGCAGCAACCAGAACAACCAACATGCTATACTGTGCATCATTTTAATCCTGTCAACAAGGAGCAGGCCATGGGCGTTGAAATGCAGATTGCGTATGAAGGACAGTTGCGCTGCCGCGCCACGCACGGGCCGTCAGGTGCGGTGCTTGTCACCGATGCACCCTTGGACAACGGCGGCAAGGCGGCGTCGTTTTCACCGACCGATCTGGTCGCCACGGCCACGGGTACATGCATCATGACGATCATGGGATTGGTGGCCCAGCGCCACAATCTTGATTTGACGGGCACCCGCATCTGCGTCGTCAAGGAGATGGTGGCGGAACCCGTGCGGCGCATTGGCGCGCTGACCATTACGATCACGCTGCCGCAAGGCCTCGTGCTGAGCGCGGACGACCGCCGGCGCCTGGAACGCACCGCGCAGGCGTGTCCGGTCAAGCAGAGCTTGCATCCGGAGGTCAAGGTCGCCGTGACGTTTGTCTATTAGGAAGTCTCTTGCACGTAAAATCCCCCCGGTCGCGCTTGCCCGCGCGTCCACCTTTAGCAAAGGGGGACAACAGACTGCAGCACGGAAACACCGAAGGAACGGAGCCGGATCTTGGCACGTCGGCCGACAAGGCCGCAGATGAGCAGCACTAGTCCGCATGCCGGTTCCGGCACGATCGGGCCCAAATAAGCAAAACGTTCATAGCCGGCCAGATTGATCGTGCCCACGTAATCATCTTGCAGCGCCGTCACCGGCGTGGCATTGGTCGAATACACTTCGCCGGCACAAATACCGCGTGGATACAGCGCGTCATCAGCAAGATCGTCGTAGGGAATCGCATCCATGGCACTGGTGACCGTGAAGATCAAGGCATTGGTGTTAATAATGACGGTGGTCGTATTCGTGCACCGCCACGTGATCGTGTTGGTGGTCAGCAATGAAGCGGTCCAGCCTGGCGGCGAATCAACGCCGATGACGTGGTAGGCGCGCACGACAAACGAAAGCAGTTCGGGTGTGCCGCCCAGCAGGAACGGGTCGCTGCTGCGCGCGACGTGGTATTGGTAGAGACCCGCGCCGTTGGTGACGCTGGTCACCGCGAGCATGGCCGCGTGGGCGCCAAAGGCCGGCAGCAGCAACAAACCGAGCGCGACGACCGCAATGAATTTGATTTCACGATTCATTTTCATACGTCACTCGACGGTGATGAGATAATAGCTTTGGGCACGCGTGACGACATCCGTGAGCACATTGATCGGCGGAGTGGCGGCGATGCCGGAAAGCACAGTGGAGAATCCGGAAGCAGGCTGGGTGGAGGTGTGCACGGTATAGGTCTTGTTGCTGACACTCGACCACTGCAGGACAAACGGGGCGGCCGGGCCGGCATCCGTGCGCTGCACCATGAAGACCGAGAACGGATCGGTCGGATCAGTGCCGGCGATCATTTCGGCGTAATTGGCCATGCGATCGCCATCGAAATCATCGTTGGGCTGCACGTCCGCCAGGGTCGCATAGGCATCACCCGGATCGGCATTGATGATGGCAAACTCGAACGTGTCCAGCAGGCCATCCAGATCCACGTCATCGGGTGAGGTGTCCAGCAACGCGGCACCGGCACCATCCTGGGCCACCAGCGTGTAACGACCAGCGGCAGTGGCGCGCAGCGCTTGGGCCAACGGTTCCAGCACCCGGCGCTCAACCGGCGTAAGGCGCAAAGCCGCATCAAGCGAGTGGACCCCGCCGTCACTGTCCAGGACGTGCAGCCGGTTGCCGGCCACGGCCACGTCAATCACAGACGCGTGCAACGGGTGGTTGGTCAGGATGGTCGGTGTGGCTGGCTGGGTACTATCAACGATCAGCCAACCGCCGGCGTTGTCCGCCACATAGAGCCGCGTGCCCAGCATCGCAATGCCGCGCGCCATGCGTCCTGGCGTGGCATACTGCTGGACCAGCGACAGCGGGCCGGCCGGGCTGTACGACAGCACCAACAGACCATTGGCGCCGGCCGCCAGATAGACAGTACTGGCGGTCATGACGGCGTCGTGAATGAACATATTTGTCGCAAAGGCGGCGCGCAACACCGGCGCCGCTGGGTCCGTGACATCCACCAATTCGCAACGGAAGCCGTCACTGATGAAGGCCAGGCCATTCTGCACCCGCACCAAGCGCAGCGCGCGCAAAGCCGCGTTGTTATAGCTGCTGCGATGCAGCGGCGCGGCCGGCGCCGTCGCATCGGCAATTTTCAAGCCGTACTGGCCGTCGGCAACATAGAGTAGTTGCGAAACGACGACGATATCGCAGGCGTTCAAGGCATTGGTATATGCGCCCAGGAACACCGGCGCGGCACTGTTGGTCAAGGAATACAAGCGCACGCCTTCGTTGCCGGCCGCGCTGTACAGAATGCCGTCCGCAATTGCGGCCACACGGGCACGTGTCACGTCACGCGCGGCGCCGACCAACACCGGCGCGCTGGGCGTCGCCAGCGAGAGGCATTCGAAGCCGCCAAATCCGGCGGCCACATACGCCATCGCGCCTGCCACCGTGATGGCGGCGGTATCCGACGTGGCGGCATACAGATTCGTCGCGGCCAAGGCGTCCGGACTGCTGACATCCACCATGGCAAGGCCGGCATTTTCCGTGGCAACAAATGCCAGCGAACCCACCAAGGCGATGGCACGGCCGGGCGAAGGCAGGACGACTTTGCCCAGCACGATCGGCGCGTTGGCTGTTGCCGCGTCAATGATCGTCAGATAGCCAGCGCCGTCAACGGCATACAGCGTTGTGCCACTGCGCGCCAGGGCGCGGCCCATGGCGACGCGATCACAGGTGCCAGCCAGGCTCGGCGCCGCGGGATCGCCGACGTTGACGACATCCAATCCATTGTTGGCGTCAAGGACGTACAGCATGGCGCCATCCAGCGCCAGCGCCTGCGCAAACCCTTTCGTGTGATACACACCCACAACCTGCAGTTGAGCGGGTGTGCTGATGTCAATACAGCGCACACCGGCGATGCTATCCGCCAGATAGAGCATGGTGCCTGCGGTCGCGAGCGCACACGCATCGCCGGAGGTGTCGAGCGCGGCAAGAATGTTAAGATCGGCGGTGTTGGTACCACTGACCACGCACAGGCCGGCCGCGCCACATGCGGCATAGACATGGTTGTTGGCCGTGACCAAGGCCCGGATGACGCCTGGCAATTGCACGCGACCCCGTAGCTGCGGCACGCCCGGCACACTGACGTCATACGCGCGCAACTCGGCGCCTTCACCGGCATAGACCGTGGTGCCGTCAACCGCCAGCGCGGCGCAATAGCCGCCGAGCGCACCGGCGACGCTGGTGGTGCGTCCGGCGGCATCCGCGGCAATAATCGCGAGCATGGTGCTGACGGTATTGTCGGTCACGTTGGTTTCACCGGCGACGGGGCCGGCAACGGCTTCCAAGGTCGCCGCGCCGGCAGTAAGCCCGCGTGTTGTGGCAGAAAGCTCCAAATCCAACGAGGCGTTCGGCGCCAGATTTGCAACTTGGGCCGATGCGCGAGGCGTTGCCGTTGCGGCATCCTTTACGGTAATGGTGAAGGATTCCACCACTGTGCCTTTGTTTTCGGTGGTCAGGCGCAGGTGCACCTTGTCGCCCGCCTGGACCGGGCCCGTTGCGCTGAACGCATGCAATACCACATCATGGCGCGGCGGCACATCCGGCAGTTCGGCAATCAACTCGGCATCAAAGCTAAGATCCGGGCTGTTGGCGCTGGCTTGGTGCAGTTCGACGGCCAACATATTATAACCGGGCGCGACCAGCGCGGCGGTATCAAGGTCGATGATGAAATAATTCGTTTCGTCCGCGCCGCTCACGTCGTCGCTAGCCCACGTGGTATAGCCAATCGGGCCGGCCGGCATATTGTCGCGCACGGCTTCCACGCCATTCACATAACCGACGACGCCGTCGTCGCGGCGCACCCGCAAGTGCAATGACAAAGGCACGACCGCCAGATCAAAGCCGCGCCGGAAATAATAGGTCGGATACTTGTTGTCGGGATCGCTGCCAAAGTCGAGGACGGTCGCCTCGCCAATGCCGCCATAGCCCAACGGTCCCGCGCCCGATTTCCACGCGCCATCAAAATAGCTGACCCGCTGCCATGGCGCGGCCGACAAATCAAAACCTTGGTCGTTATAGCGCCACGCGGATTGGGCCGCCACGACCGAGGTGGTCAGCGTGCCGGATGCCACGGCAATCACGACCGTGTTGGTGTTGTTGGCCAGGGCAACTTCACCGGGCACGCTGGAGACGGCCGCCAGCAGGGTGCGATAGCCAGGCGCCAGGCCGGTCGTGTTCCATGCGAACGACAGAGTGGATCCTGCATCGCTCGGCAACAGGGCAATAGTCTGACTGCCGATGGCCACCTGGTCGGTTGCATTGCTCAGCGTGAC